>VOFK01000098.1_pt1 | contig 176000 bp, 231 predicted proteins | sample 5384121 | NCBI WGS metagenome assembly VOFK01 (sample SAMN12384730, study PRJNA508395) | human gut metagenome | isolation source: healthy gut J | host: Homo sapiens | reverse complement strand
CAGTATGGTACTATTACCAGAAGCTGATCGCACTTCGTAAGTCCGAGGACTACAAAGAAGTATTTACCTATGGCAAGGTCGTTCCAATGTTTGTGGAGAAGGATGGAATATTTGCATATGCAAGAAAGACGGAAGACCAGACCGTTTACATTATAACGAATTACAGTAGAGAAGATATCACGGTTGATCTGCTGACTACAAATGAGCAGCCGAAGCTTCATGTTTTGTTAGATAATAAGAATGACGTATGCTTAAATGGCAACCGTATACGGTTAAGCTCCGGGCAGGCAGTGATCCTGGGATAATGCTTTGAATAATTGATCAACATATAAAACCATTAAAATGATGGCGAAACAGTGCTTAAAAACCATCATTTTGATGGTTTTTATTAGTTACAGGGAAATTAATATATGATATTCTGTTAAAAAGTGGAAATAAATTAGGGTATTATAATGGCATAGAAATGGGGTGCATATATGAGAAAAAAATTACAGGAAAGGTATCGGCAGATGGCTGGCAGGTGAGTGCTGGTTATCAGCATGACACTTGGACAGATAACAGGCTGTCAGGTGACAGGTGGGGATAAGAATGGGGAACAACCTCCGGGTATCTGACAGAAGAAAATACTGACAGGGCAGATGGCTCACAGACGACAACCGAAGAAACGACCACAGAAGAAGAGTGGAAATCAATCGTCTCGGGAGAATACTACAAGCAGGCAAAGGTATCCGGACATACGAACCTGTATCAACTGGATATGAAAGTAGAGGAAGATAATATTTACATTAATAAGATGTTTGCTTTTGGGGATGCACTTGGAATCCAGTATGGCGTAGGAGAAGATGGTTATCTGGCACTATATGATCTGGCGGATCTCAGGCAGAAAGCGGTTGTAAGCTGCCCGAAGGATATATATGCGTCAGATGTTTTTTCAAATGGAACCGATGAGGTGATTCTCTATGATAAAGGCAACAAAGAGCTGATCCGGTATGGAGCATTGTTGGATCAGGAGACTGTTATGCCAATCGAAAAGGGGACACCGGACAGTTATCTGATGTCAAAGGATCTTACCGGCTTCTTCTATACAAATGCAGAGGATGGACAGATCTATGAATATGATCTGCGGTCAGGGGAAGAGGCAGAGGTGTGTCCGGCATATTCAGGAGAAGGAAAAGATACAACGCTGCTTGGATATGCGGAAGAACCGGAGTATCTGGTGGTGTCGGCATATGATAATACGGCAGAACGTGTGGAGGTCAGATGTTATAGTGTGACCGGAACGGATGTAAAAGAAACCGGTGATTATGATATCGTACAATTTGAAGGAAGTGGGGATAAATACTACGCATCGGTATATGCGGATGGTCAGGTCTATCAGGTGTATGGAGAAACGTCCGGGGAAGAACCGGGCATTCTGATTCCGGATAATACAGGTGATTTTCAGGTTGGCTGTGATGTAGAACATGGTCTTGCGATGTATGGCTGTTCCAGTCAGTCGAAGGAGACAAATACACAGAAGCTGCAGTTCCGATCTTTAATGTGGATACCGGTAAATGTGAAAGCAGACTTGCAGTAACATTTCCGTTTGATGAAACAAATTATATTTATATCGATCAAGGTACTTATATAGATACATACAACTTCTTTGCATTTTCAACGAGCGGACTCACACCGGAAGTATACATATGGGATCTGAACGATGCGCGCAGCATTTCCGGTGATTCCAGAGTCTACCGTTATCCATGGAGTTATCTGGATCATCCGTCCGATGAGTTGAAGCAGGAGCTGCGGCAGCAGGCAAAGGATATCGGAGATCAAAAATGGTGTAGAGGTACATATATTTGATGAAGTGACGGAGTGCAGCAAGGATATCTACCGGTATGAGGCATCAGACAATGCACTTCTGACCGCGCAGTCACTGGAAGTCCTGAAGAATGAGTTGAAGAAATATCCGGATCGGATGTTGAAAAATCTGGATGATGGATATGGAAGCATATTAAAGATCTATCTGGCAGGTGCGATCATAGGAACAGATGAAACGGCACTTACAACAGCTGCCGGAGTTCAGAATACTCTGGAGAATGACACATTTCTGGTTATTGATATCAATGATCAGTCCTCCTATATCAGCACGATCCACCATGAGATCTTTCATGCGGTCGAGAACCATATGAATTACACCGGCTGTTGGTTTGATGAAGGAATTTGGTCGGAGTGCAACCCGGCTGGATTCGATTATGATTACGATTATATTGCAAATGAAAATAGCTATGACAATACCTATGTAGCATTTTCATCCGGTGATGCGTCAGAGATTGCATTTATTGACACCTACTCAAAAAGCTTTCCAAATGAAGACCGTGCGAGAGTATTTGAATATGCCATGACGGATCAGCAGAATGATAATGGATTCTTTAGCTATGAAAGAATACGGAAAAAGTTAAAGGTGATATCGGATCAGATGAGTGCATGTTTCCCAGAGGATGATGGAGCGACACTTATGCCGTGGGAAAGAGTATTGATGTATGAAAAATAGCAAGATTACGTTTAAAACCGCTTGACACTGGAAAGACTTCTGTTGTACTATGAGATTTAGTTTAACAGCATAAATGCAAGGAAAAAAGAGGAGTACCATAAAGGAACTGCCAGAGAGGAAGATTCACAGGCTGAAAGGTCTTTCGAGGAAATTTGTGGGAAGGTAGCTTTGGAGCAGCACATCCGAAATGCTCAGTAGGATGCGCCGGGTCGTTCCCGTTACAGAATAAGATGAGTGATAAATTAAGGTGGTAACGCGTAAGATACGCCCTTTGGAACAGAGATGTTTCAAAGGGCTTTTTCTATGTAAGAAGATTGATTCTGTAAAGGAAAAAAACGCTCCACTAAAGATGCTATAAAAACAGAAAGGATGGAACAGATGAAAGAACTGGAAAAGACATACAATCCGGCCGATATAGAAGACAGGCTGTACAGAAAATGGGAAGATAAGAAATATTTTCATGCAGAGGTAGATCGCAGTAAGAAACCATTTACGATCGTTATGCCGCCTCCAAATGTAACCGGACAGCTTCATATGGGTCATGCCCTGGACAATACGATGCAGGATATCCTCATTCGTTTCAAGAGAATGCAGGGCTACAGTGCATTATGGCAGCCGGGTACAGACCATGCAGCGATCGCTACAGAGGTAAAGGTAACAGAGAAATTAAAGGCAGAAGGTATTGATAAGAAGGAGATCGGCAGAGAGGCTTTCTTACAGCATGCCTGGAAATGGAAAGAAGAATACGGCGGAAGAATCGTAAATCAGTTAAAGAAGCTGGGTTCATCTGCTGACTGGGACAGAGAGCGTTTTACAATGGACGAGGGATGTTCAGAAGCAGTTAAGGAAGTATTTGTTAATCTCTATGAAAAGGGATATATCTACAAAGGTTCCAGAATTATCAATTGGTGTCCTGTATGTAAGACATCCATTTCGGACGCAGAGGTAGAGCATGTAGAGCAGGAAGGACATTTCTGGCATATCAATTATCCGATCGTTGGAGAAGAAGGAAGATATGTAGAGATAGCAACGACCAGACCGGAAACCCTGCTTGGTGATACAGCGGTTGCCGTAAATCCAAAGGATGAGCGTTATAAGGATATCATCGGTAAGATGCTGAAGCTTCCACTTACAGATAGAGAGATTCCTGTTATCGCAGATGAATATGTAGATATGGAATTTGGAACCGGATGTGTAAAGATCACACCGGCACATGACCCGAATGATTTTTTGAAGTAGGCAAGAGACACAATCTGGAAGAAATCAATATCTTAAATGACGATGCTACGATCAACGGGAAGGGCGGCAAATATGCAGGCATGGATCGTTATGAAGCCAGAAAAGCAATGGTAGCAGATTTGGAAAAGGAAGGACTTCTTGTAAAGGTTGTACCACACACACATAACGTAGGAACACATGACAGATGTAAGACAACGGTAGAGCCAATGATCAAGCCACAGTGGTTTGTCCGTATGAAGGAAATGGGCCAGGCAGCTCTTGACCTGATCAAGACAGATGAGCTGGAATTTGTACCGGAGCAGTTTGATAAGACATACATCCACTGGCTTGAAAATATCCGTGACTGGTGTATCTCCCGTCAGCTCTGGTGGGGACACAGAATCCCGGCTTATTACTGTGATGAGTGTCATGAGACAATCGTTTCCAGAGAAGTTCCGACGGTATGTCCGAAATGTGGATGCACACATTTTACACAGGATGAAGATACACTGGATACATGGTTCAGTTCAGCGCTGTGGCCTTTCTCAACACTTGGCTGGCCAAAGAAAGACACCAGAATATGAATATTTCTATCCGACAGATGTACTGGTAACCGGATATGATATTATCTTCTTCTGGGTTATCCGTATGGTATTCTCCGCACTGGAGCAGACAGGAAAAGAGCCCATTTAAGCATGTTCTGATCCACGGACTGGTTCGTGACGATCAGGGCCGGAAGATGAGTAAGTCTCTAGGAAACGGTATCGATCCGCTTGAAGTTATTGATAAATATGGTGCAGATGCCCTTCGTCTGACACTGATCACAGGTAATGCACCGGGAAATGATATGCGTTTCTATTGGGGAGCGTGTAGAGAATTCCAGAAACTTTGCAAATAAGATCTGGAATGCATCCAGATTCATTATGATGAATATGGAAAAGGCTGATTTCTCAAATGTAAAATTATCTGATCTTACGATCGCTGACCGTTGGATCTTATCCAAGGTCAATGATCTGGCAGTTGAGATGACAGATAACATGGAGAAATACGAGTTGGGTATCGCAGTTTCCAAGGTATATGACTTCATCTGGGAAGAATTCTGTGACTGGTATATTGAGATGGTTAAGCCAAGACTTTACAATGATGCAGACGAGACAAAGACAGCAGCTATCTGGACATTAAAGACCGTTCTGATCCGGGCATTGAAATTATTACATCCATATATGCCGTTTATCACGGAGGAGATCTTCTGTAACATTCAGGATGAGGAAGAATCTATTATGATCTCTGACTGGCCTGTATATAAAGAGGAGTGGAACTTCAAGCAGGATGAAAATGCAGTTGATACGATCAAGGCTGCGGTTCGTGCGATTCGTAATCTGCGTACCGGTATGAATGTACCGCCAAGCAAGAAAGCAACTGTATATGTTGTATCTGCTAAGAGTGAGATCCGTGATATATTTGAAGCATCAAAGAATTTCTTTGCAACACTTGGATATGCAAGTGAGGTATTCATTCAGGATAGCAAGAATGGTATTGATGAGAATGCAGTATCTACCCTGATACATGATGCCGCACTCTATATTCCGCTTGCAGAGCTGGTTGATATCGACAAAGAGATCGAACGTCTGGAGAAAGAATCCGGTCGTCTGGCCGGCGAGATCAAGCGTGCATCCGGTATGCTTGCAAATCCTAAATTTGTAGATAAAGCACCGGCTGCCAAGGTAGAAGAAGAAAAAGCCAAGCTTGCAAAATATTACAGAAATGAAAGCCCAGGTTGAAGAACGTCTGGCTCAGTTAAAGAAGTAATAACAAAGACGCAAGGCTGTGTCCATATATGAATCGAAACGACAGTGTCGACAGAAATGATTCATGGTATAAATTCAAAAAGAAAGAAACAGGCTGGCTGATCCGCATATAAAAGCACTGATAATACAGATGTTTTCATATCGTATCAGACAGCCTGTCTGGTATAGGAAGATGATACAGGATATAGAACCAAAACGGTTTCATAATGAATATGCATATCGAAAACCGCCGAAGAATGATGATGTGATCCTTTGCGTTTTCCGAGAAAAATGATCCTTGCCAAAAAGGTGGAGGATGAGCATGAGCTGGTCTGGCTCACTATCTCGGAATATAAAAGCTATATAGGAATAAATGATACGGTCACGCAGAATGCATCATGGCAGGATAATCTGACATACCTGTTTGTGATCGATGACAGACAGTATTTTTCTGTATCGGCCGCAGGATCTTGCTTGTCCGGACAACAGAGCCTTATTATGTTGAAAGATCAGCGAATGGAGCAACTGATGTAAATTGGGGAGAGCGTCTGGAGATTCCGGGTTATGAATACCGGAGCATGTATAAGACCAGAAGCTGCAAGCCAAAGGAAGAAGTGCTTGCGGCGGCAACCGGATGGCATCTGCATCTGTGGTATTCGATGAACCGCTATTGTGGAGCCTGCGGAACGCCTGTGCTCCCGGATGAGAAAGAACGGATGCTCCGTTGTCCGTCCTGCGGACATCTGATCTTCCCAACGATCGCACCGGCAGTAATTGTCGGAGTGACAGATGGCAATCGTATCATTCTTACAACTTACGCTGCAAGAGAGTATAAACGATACGCCCTGATTGCCGGCTTTACGGAAATAGGTGAGACGGTAGAGGAAACGGTTCGGCGTGAGGTGATGGAGGAAGTCGGAATACCGGTTAAGAATATCCGGTATTACAAATCACAGCCGTGGGGATTTGACAGCAATTCTGCTGATGGGATTCTTCTGTCAGGTAGACAGAAAAAAAGTCAGATGAGCATGAACCGGAACTGACCATCGATCATGAAGAACTTGCAAGCGGCGAATGGGTAGAGCGCGAGCAGATCCCGGACTATGGGGGAACATCTGAGCCTGACACATGAGATGATGATGCAGTTTAAACGATATGGACAGGGTGTGTTTGCTCTGAAAACAGACCGATCACAGGATTAAAACAGACCGATTACTATAAAAAACAACAAAAATAAAGTTATAGTATTTGATATCTGAATAAAATAAAAAAGATAATAAAAAAAGAAAAAAGCATAAGGTTGAAAATAATTTCATATATTATAAAACCTGTGTTAAAAAGTAATAAAAAACGATTTGTTTCTGAAAAGCTGTTGGTTGACAAAACAAAAGCGGATGGTATAATGAGCCAAAAACCAGCTGGTAATACCAGTGTACCATACGATTTTGCAATGAGGCATTGAGAATGATCAGTGCCTCATTATTGTATCAGGATGTATTTCTGTTACAGTAAACACTTCAGGAACTGAGTAATCAGAAAAGTGAGGTATTATCAAGATGAAAGAAATCAATGCAGAGAAATTAAAAGGAAATCTGATCGAAATGATCAACAAAAAGTGGGCACTTGTAACTGCAGGAGATCATGAAAAGGCAAATACGATGACAGTAAGCTGGGGTTCCTTTGGTGAGTTCTGGTCAAAGCCTGTTATCACGATTTATATCCGCCCACAGAGATATACAAAGCAGTTTATCGATGAACAGAAGGAATTTTCCGTTTGTGTGCTTCCGGAAGAGTACAGAAAGGCACTGACTTATTGCGGAAGAACATCCGGTAAGGATGTAGCGGATAAATTTGCAGGAGCAGGGATCACTCTTGATTTCTGTGGTGATGTTCCGGTTATCAAAGAGGCAGGCATTACACTCATTTGCAGAAAAATGTGCGAAGGAGATATTGATCCTGCTACTTTTGCTGATCCTGAGGAAGGAGCAAAAGTATATCCGGATAAGGATTATCACAGATACTATATCGCAGAGATTGAAAAGGTACTTGTACCGGATGAATATTAAATTCAGCGTGGACAGATCATGAAATCATAAACCATCAGGCTGTGCAGATGGATTGCACAGAGCGTATCATCATTCCTGAAACATCTGGATGCGCGTCAAAAAGGAGGAAGCGGTTATGGATAATTATGTAATTACTGTAGCAAGAGGATTTGGAAGTGGTGGTAAAGCAATATCGGTTGCACTCGCAAAGAAGCTTGGAATTCCATGTTATGAAAAAGAGATTCTGGCAATGGCATCTGAAAAAAGCGGGATTAACAAGGCGTTATTTGTTGAGCGCGATGAACGTCTGAAGGGCAGCTATCTGGTCAATGTTATGAAATCTGTTCCGAAAGATTATACGGTAGAGCCATCGGACAGAAAAATTCACACATGATAACAATCTGTTCAATATACAGAGAGAGATCATAGAAAAGAACTGGCGAAAAACCAGTCCTGTATCATAATCGGAAAATGTGCAGATCATATTCTGAAAGACTATCCGAATGTTCTGAAGGTGTTTATAGATGCACCTATGGCAGACTGTATTGCTTCGATCAAAGAACGAATGGGTGTAAGTGAGGAAGAAGCATCCCGTCTGATCGTAAAAACAGATAAATACCGGTCTGATTATTATAAGTATTATTCAGGCGGAAAGCATTGGAGAAATCCGTAAACTATGATGTCTGCTTTAATTCGGGATTTTTAGGCAGAGAAAAATGCGTGGATATGATCATAGAAACATTGGATAATAAATTCAATATAAAATTCTAAAAAGTCGTGTTTGGACTTAATCTTTTAAGGTATTAAAAAAAATGGTTGACAAGTAGTAATCGCGGATGTATTATGTGGGGCATAAATCTGGTACAACTGGTAATACCACACAACCAATAATTTAAGATTAATCTTATCTAATGCAACGGTGCATATCTCCTGAAAAAGTATGCGCCGTTTTTGTTTTGGGACATTCCCCAAAAAGCAATTCTGAAAATTCTATAGAAACGTTTCAACTCTATGGATGAAAAATGAAGTAACAGGTAATAATGTAATATGACTGAAATCAGTCATGATGATTATTTGTATCATGTGCCAATCAAGTACTCCGGCATTCATGATAAAACATGAAACTATTTAAGCGGAAAGCAAGGAGGAAATCACTATGAGAAAACGTTATGGTAAAAAAATTCTGGCAGGTATATTAACAGCAGCAATGGTTAGCACATTTTTTATGGGATGTGGAAAGAGTTCATCGGATACGATCTCAATCGGGGCATCATTCCCTCAGACAGGAACTATTGCTCCGGATGGAAAAACATGTTTGGATGCAATCAAACTGGCTGTAAAGGAAGCAAACGACGGCGGCGGTATCAATGGGAAAAAGATAGAACTGGTAACAGAAGATGATGAAGGTGTGCCAACCTCGGCAGCTGCGATCGGTAACAAATTCGCGGATAATGATGATATTATGGGAGTTATTCATTCATACAACAGTTCATGTGCACTTGCACAGGTAGATATTTATGATGATGCAGGAATTCCTAATTTAAGCCCGGTTGCAACAACTCCTCAGTTGACAGGAAGCAGTGATTATTTCTATCGTACAGCTCCGAATGATTCATTCGTTGGTGAGTCTGCAGCGACATTTATGCAGGAGCAGGGATTCAAGAAGGTAGCACTTTTCTATGAAAATGATGATTACGGACTTGGTATTGCAGAAGCATTCGAAGAAAAAATGCAAGGAAATCGGACTGGATATAGTGACAACACAGACCTTTGTATATGGAGAAACGGTTGATTTCAGTACACAGTTAACTGCGACCTCCGGTTCCGGAGCAGATGCGATATTCATTGGAGGATGTGTAACAGAGATCGGACTGATCAATGAGCAGAAATCAGATTATGGATGTGGTGATCTCTTCGTACTTGGAGGAAACTGGAGCATATGCACCGGCACTTCTGGATTACGGAAAAGCTGTTGAAGGAATCTACGTTCAGGGTGAATTTGATGTCAATGTTTCGGACAAAGCAAAAAAATTCGTAGAGGCCTTTGAGGCAGAATATGATTATGAACCTGTCAACTGGGCAGCCAGTGCATACGATTCGGCCTGTATATTGATCGAAGCAATGAAGAATGTCGATGGAGAAATAACCAGAGACAAGATTAACGAACAGATCAAAGAAATTACATATGAAGGTGTATGCGGAACTTATCATTTTGATAATTGTGACAGTTCAAAGGCAGAATTGATCCTCCAGATCAAAGATGGAGCATTTACATTGGTAGAATAGAAAAGGGGGGCGGTCATATGTTTCTCCAGCATTTATTAAATGGTGTTATAATCGGTGGAATATATGCCATGGTCGCACTTGGATATTCAATGGTTTATGGTGTGTTACAGATCGTTAACTGGGCACATGCGGATGTATTGATGTTCGGAACCTTTATCGGTATGCTGCTAACAACAGCACTTCATATGCCGGTTCTGGCAATGGTATTTCTGGCGGCCAGTTTTACAGCAGTACTTGGTATGGGCGTTGAGCGGTTAGCTTACCGCCCGATCAAGTCAAGCAACCGGAGAATGGCAGTTTTGGTAAGTGCACTTGGTATGTCGACATTTTTACAGAATCTTGCACAGCTGATCTTTGGAACAGGTTCCAAACAGTTTAAGGCATTTGATTCAAAATCTATATCGATCGGAACATTCAGTATTACTACAATGCAGATCTTAATTCTGGCAGTGACGGCAGGAATGCTGATCATCTTATATTTTCTCGTTTATAAAACAAAGATGGGTATTGCGATGCGGGCATGTTCTGTCAGTATTGAGAATGCAAAACTTATGGGTATCAATACAAATGTGATCATCTCATCAACCTTTGGCTTAGGTGCATTCATGGCAGGTGTTGCAGGTATTCTGGTAGGTAATTATTATAATGCAGTTTATCCGACTATGGGTTATCTGCTTGGTATGAAAGCATTTGCAGCAGCCATTCTTGGAGGTATTGGTTCCATACCGGGTGCTGTACTCGGTGGATTTACGATCGGTATCATTGAGAGCCTAGGTGCAGCTTATATATCATCCAGTTATCGTGATGCATTTGCATTTCTGGTCATGATCATTATATTGATCATCCGGCCATCCGGTATTCTTGGTGCAAAACATATTGATAAAGTATAAGGAGGAATGAGAGATGGCAAAAGGAAAAGCATTATTTCAGAAGTTAAAAAATATCCATTTGAATAAGATCCAGAAACTCATTCTTCTGTTCATACTGGCGGGTATCGTGATCGGGCTTCCTTATGTGGTCAGTAACCAGTATACCCTGCATATCGTGATCCTTTGTTGTATGTACTGCTGTCTGACCTTAAGCTTGAATCTGATCATCGGATGGTCCGGTCAGTTTTCTCTCGGACATGTGTGTTTTTATGGAATGGGTGCTTATATTACAACATTATTAATGATGAATGTGAACATGAATTTTTTTTCCTTGCAACGTTGATCAGTGTAGTTGCAACAACATTGTTCAGTATGCTTCTCTGTTGGCCGACACTGAAACTCAGAGGTGATTATCTTGCGGTTATCACACTTGGTTTCGGAGAGGTCTTTCGACTGGTACTGACGAATGCAGTAGGGATCACACGAGGACCTGCAGGTATTCCGAGAATACCGGATCCGGTATTGTTCGGGATTACGATCAAGGGAAAAGATATGTATCTCTACTTTGCGGCAATTATGCTGGCCATCTTTATTATCTTTATGAAACGTTTGAACAACTCAGGTTTTGGAATGGCGATGATGACTGTAAATGAAGATGATATCGCAGCAACGGCAATTGGATTGAATGTAAAGAAATATAAGATATGGGCGTTTGGTCTTGGTGGTGGAATGGCAGCTCTGGTCGGCAGCTTCTATGCGGTTTATATGGGTATGATCTCACCGACAAGCTTTGCTTATAAAGAGTCGATTAACATGGTTTCCATGGTTGTACTTGGCGGTATGGGAAGTATACCGGGATCACTTCTGGGAGCAACTATTCTGGCAGCACTTCCTGAAGTGTTACGTGCATTCAGTGAATATCGTATGGTTATTTACGGAGCTGCAATGGTTTTAATGATGATCTTCCGTCCGGAGGGAATCTGGAGCAGAAGCAAACGTTTAAGAAAATGAATATAAGATTAAAGCATTTGAAAGTATTAAGGGACATAAAAAAGAGAAACAGGAAAAGGCATAGAGAAAGGATGGCATGATATATGAGCGATTATATCATAGAAACAAAAGAAGCTACCATTCGTTTTGGAGGTCTGGTTGCCGTTGACAGTGTCAATCTGGCACAGAAGAAAGGAGAGATTCTTTCTCTGATCGGCCCAAATGGTGCCGGAAAAACAACCTTGTTCAATTTATTGACTGGTGTCTATAAGGTAACATCCGGAAGTATCTTCTTTGATGGAAAGAATATAACGAAAGTAAAAGCATATGAGAGAAACCGCCTTGGGATTGCGAGAACATTTCAGAATATTCGGTTGATCAAGAGCATGACAGTGCTTGAGAATGTGCTGATCGCACATCCCAAGTGCAAAGAAGAAAAAATTGATAAAGGCGGTATTTACTCCCGGACGTGCAAATAAGGTCAGAAGAGAAGTTGTAACAGAATGTGAAAAACTTCTGGAGATCGTAGGTCTTTTGGATATGGAGGATGAATTTGCAACGAATCTGCCATATGGTAAACAGAGATTACTTGAAATTGCGCGAGGGCTTGCAACAGAGCCAAAGCTGCTGCTGTTAGATGAACCCGGAGCAGGAATGAATAATTTTGAAAAGGAAGAACTGACATCTGTCATTAAGCATATAACAGGAACAATGGGAATCAATGTTCTGATCATTGAACATGATATGAAATTTGTTATGGGTATATCAGACCGGATTATCGTATTGGATCATGGTCAGAAGATTGCAGAGGGACTTCCGGCTGAGATACAGGCAAATGAACAGGTAATACAGGCATATCTGGGAAGTGGTGAATTTAAGGATGAAGATGAGGATGAGGATGCATAGACTGGAGGTGTAGAGAATGGGAAAAAAATTTTAGAGGTCAAAGACTTATCGGTTAGTTATGGAGTAGTTCCTGCACTTCGAGAAATTTCCTTCCATGTGGATGAGGGAGAGGTTGTTGCATTGATCGGCCCGAATGGAGCAGGAAAGACAACTACCATGCATACAATATCCGGTTTATTGAAACCTAAAAATGGGCAGATCCTTTATTGTGGTGAAGATATAGCAGGAAAGGAAGCTCATAAGCTGGTTGGCAGGGGAATCTCACAGGTTCCGGAAGGCAGAGGTATTTTTCCTATCCTGACTGTATCGGAGAACATTGATCTGGGTGCATACCTTAGAAAGGATAAAGCGGAGATCCGTCGGGATAAGGAATGGGTATATGAATTATTTCCAAGATTAAAGGAACGAAGAAGTCAGGTCAGTGGTACATTATCCGGAGGTGAACAGCAGATGCTTGCAATGGCAAGAGCATTGATGGCACGACCAAAGCTGTTATTGCTGGATGAACCGTCCATGGGACTTGCACCGGTTATTGTAGAGGATATTTTTCATATTATAAAGAAAATTAATCGGGAACAGCATACGACGATCTTACTCGTAGAACAGAATGCACAGATGGCACTTACCGCATCTCATCGAGCATATATCGTAGAAGTAGGACAGATCATTAATTCCGGTTTGTCAAAAGAATTAAAACAGGACGACCAGATACAGAAATCATATCTTGGATTATAACAGAAAGGAGTAGCGCAATGAAAAATTATATTTTTAAGCTTCCAACCAAAATTTACTTTGGAGAGAATGCAGCAATGGAACTGAAGGATATACTGACATCCTATGGTATTACAAAAGTTATGATCGTAACGGATCCGGGAATTGCAGGAACAGAATCTTTTCAAAAGCTGATCCAAAAACTGGATGCCGATGAAGTTGACTATGTTTTATTTGATCGTGCAGAAGCAGATCCCTCCGATCGAGGCCGTTGATGAGGCTGCACAGATATTAAAAGACAGTGGTGCTAACGGAGTTGTAGCAGTCGGTGGAGGAAGTTCTATCGATACGAGCAAGGCAATGAGTATGTTGGTGACAAACGAAGGCTCTGTCAGAGATTATCTGTTTGGTGGGACGAAAGAAGTTATAAATCGTCCGCTTCCGTTGATCGCAATACCTACTACGGCAGGAAGTGGCAGCGAGGTAACAGCGGCCAGTGTTATCACAGATAATCAGAATGATATAAAACTTTCTGTAACACATGAATATCTGATGCCTTTGGGCAGCGATCATCGATCCGGTTATGCATATCGGAATGCCGCCTATGATCACGGCAAGTACAGGTATGGATGCACTGACACATGCGATTGAAGCATATGTATCTTTAAATGCGGAACCGATCAGTGATATGTATGCAGAGACAGCGATCCGTATGATCGGACAATACATCAGGACAGCGATGTATAAACCTGCAGATATAGAGGCCAGGAGTAATATGGCGGTTGCAAGTGTACTTGCGGCAGCAGCGATGGTAAATGCAGGGCTTGGCGCAGTACATGGTATTTCCCAGTCGATGGGTGGGATCGCACATACTCCACATGGAATCGCTAATTCGTTGATGCTCCCTTACGTTATGGAACTTAACGTCAAAGGAAATCCGAAGAAATTTGCGAAGATAGCAGAATTATTAGGAGAAAAGACAGATGGATTGTCAATCCGGGATGCGGCAGCATTATCCATAAAGGCTGTAAAACAGTTATCCGATGATCTGAGAATACCTGATTCTTTATCCAAGCTGGCTATACCGGTAACACCGGATATGTTCCAAAAGATTGTTGAAGGAACGATGGGATATCGTTTATTGGCAGTAAATCCGGTTAAAGTCCGGGAGCAGGATGTATACGATATTCTGGAAAAAGCAAACCGATAAGGTTGCTCATTATGAATGGAGAGCATTGACGGTACAGATGCTTTTCTATATAGAACGGTCAGAGTATGACCGGTAATAAAAAAGGAGGATAAACATATGTCAGAAGTAATGAAATTTGAAGATTACAAACAGTATTTGAATCCGGTTTTTGCAAAGCAGACAGATCTTGTAGCAAAAAAGCCAGAGGCTGTTATCTCTGGGATGTAAATGGTGAAAAATATCTTGATTTTGTTCAGGGTATCGCAGTAAATGCTCTGGGACATAACTATCCACCGATCGTAGAAGCCATCAAAGCGCAGGCAGATGAACTTATTGATGCTTCTTTCAATCTGGTCAATTATGAGTCAACGCTGACACTTGCAAAAAAGTTAGCAGGTGTGACACCGGAGGGCTTAACATCTATTTTCTTTACAAACGGTGGAGCAGAGGCAACAGACAGTGCCTTAAAGATGGCTATGGCATATACAAACAGGAGTTCCGTTATTGCATTCATGGGTTCCTTCCATGGCAGAACATGTGGAGCGACATCCATAACGGGATCGAATTCAAAATATCGAAGACATTACGCAGGCTTAATGGGAAGTGTCTATTTTACACCATATCCGGGAAGAGATCTTTGTCCGCCTGAGATTGCTCCGGATAAGCGTGGAGAGTATGCATTATTTGAATTGAAGAAGCTTCTTCGTTATATCGTAAGTCCGGATGATGTTGCCTGTATTTATATGGAACCGGTCATGGGTGAAGGCGGATACGTCGTACCACCAAAGGAATTTGTTCAGGAGGTACGAAAGATCTGTGATGAATATGGAATCCTGTTGATCTTTGATGAGATCCAGGCAGGCTACGGCAGAACCGGAAAGATGTGGGCAAGTCAGCATTTTGATGTGGTGCCGGATATCATGACAGTTGGTAAAGCAATTGCCGGAGGACTTCCGATGAGTGCCTGTATCACAAGACCGGATATAGCAGAGCGCTGGCCGGTTGGTACACATGGAACAACATTTGGTGGAAATCCTGTAGCAGCGGCAGCCGGATGTGTGGTTCTGGATCAGTATGAGGATGGAACATTATTAAAAAATGTAAATGAGATGGGTGCCTATCTGATGGAAAAGCTTAAGGCTGTACAGGAAAAAATATCCGGTTGTATATGATGTTCGTGGTGTAGGGCTGATGATTGCGATCGAGTTTTGCCATGAAGATGGAACACCGGCACCGGAGATCTGGCAGAAAGTTAAGGCAGGTTGTTTTAAACGGCACATGCTTACCTTGAACTGTGGAGTACATGGAAACGGAATGCGTTTTGCAACCCCGTTAAATGTTACAAAAGAAGAGATTGACGAGGGTGTTGGTATCGTAGAGGCTTCTATTGCAGAGTTATACGAATAAAAGGAGGGATGCATATGGCAAAGGTTTTTGTATTTTAATATAGACGATACATTTGGATTATGAAAATGAATTATTAAAAGAATGGGGAATCGATGATCTGGAACTGATAGAGATCAAAGATCCGGATCATACCAAGGATTTTGCCGGCTGTGTCAGAGATTCCAGTGCGGATGGGCTGGTTGTGGAATACGAACAGGTAACCAGTGAGGTTATGGATACAGCACCGAATCTGAAGATCGTGTCATTACAGTCGATCGGATATAATTCGGTCGATATTCCGGCGGCTACAGAACGTGGAATCTGTGTAACGAATATACCGGGCTTCTGTGCAGAGGAAGTGGCACTTCACACCATTGATTTTTGATCGATCTGGTACGCAAGATCACATTTTATGACAAGACCGTTCGGGCAGGAAAAAATGGGATCCTCTGCTTGGTTATAAGACATACCGGATCACAGGTAAAACGATCGGACTTGTCTTCTTCGGAGAAATACCAAAGAAAATGGTTCCTATATTAAAGGCTATAGGATTGAATATTTTGGTATATGCTCCTACAAAATCAGCAGAATATCTGGCAGAGTTCGGATGTAAAAAGGCAGATACTTTAGAAGAGCTGTTAAAGGAATCGGATTTTGTATCGCTGCATTGTCCATTGATCCCGGATGTAACCTGGCATCTGATCGGAGAAAAAGAGCTAAAGCTGATGAAACCGGAAGCATTTCTGATCAATACAGCCAGAGGCTCTGTAGTAGATGAACCTGCTCTGGTCAAAGCATTAAAAGAAGGCTGGATCAAAGGAGCGGCGATTGACGTTATAGAGGATGAAACAAATGAAGTCAGTGATCTGTTTGAACTTGAAAATACGGTCATAACACCACATGCTGCCTTTGTTTCAGAAGATTCATTCTATGATGGACGGAAGCGTTGTCTGGAACAGTTAGTTATGCGGTTAAGTAAAAAAGTCGTTCCGACTTCACTTGTAAATAAAGATGTAGAGTTTGAGTTTTAGATAAATGGCTGTTACACGCAGATGCGTGACAGAATATAGATGCAGGTTATAGAAAAATTATTATTTCAAGGAGGACACAATTATGAGAACACAGATTACATCAGAAAAATGCGGAGAATGCCATGGCCCATATGCGCTTGGTGTTAAGATGGGAAACACTATCTTCACAACACAGATCGGTACCGATGTGACCGGAGAGATGGTTGCAGGTGGCATTACAGAGCAGACAAAGGCGACTATGGAAAATGCAAAAAAGCAGTACTGGAAGCAGCAGGTGCAACCATGGATGATGTTGCGAAAGTAACCATTTATATTGCGGATATTGAATTGATCCCTGAAATGAATGCAGTATATAAAGAGTATTTTAAAGAGGGAGATTTTCCGGCACGATGCTGTACACAGTGTGTAAAGATGGTAGACGGATGTCTGGTTGAAATGGAGTTTACGGCAGTGATCCTGTAAGGGTGCAGGATCTTTTATAAAAAAAACAGAGGATGGGATGGACAGGTTCCATTCCACATCCTCTCTTGATGAAAGAGAGGTGTGGTTATGTCCTTAAGAGTTGATGAGCATTGTATTTTAGATGTGGAAAATAATGGAAAACTGGTAGAAATTACCGTGGATGGAAAAACGATCCCTGCATATGAAGGAGAACCGATCCTTTCAGCACTTTTAGCAAGCGGGATAAGAGTGAACAGATATACAGTAAAAAGACATGAACCGAGAGGCCTGTTCTGTGGAATCGGACAGTGCTCTGATTGTTCCATGATAGTAGATGGACAGGCAAATGTTCGTACCTGCATTACCCCGGTAAAAAGCAGGTATGGTGATCCAGACCCAGGATGGTCTGTCTAAAGGAGGGTGCTGATATGATAGAAAGAGATATAGTTGTTGTAGGAGCGGGCCCGGCAGGACTTGCAGCATCCATCGAAGCTGCAAAGGCAGGGGCTGATGTATTATTAGTTGATCTGAATATGAAACCGGGCGGACAGTTATTTAAACAGATCCATAAGTTTTTTGGTTCCAGTGCGCACCGGTCGGGAACCAGAGGATTTGATATAGGAACACAGTTGTTAAAAAGAAGCCGAAGACGCAGGTGTAGAGATCTGGCTGCAGAGTACCGTAATGGGTGTTTTCCCGGGTGGACTGATCGGAATTGAAAAAGGCTGTGATGGAGAAGAGAAAGAGATCATAACATTAAAGGCAAAGAAGATGATCATAGCCACCGGGGCAAGTGAAAATGTTGTCCGGTTTAAAGGCTGGACGACTCCCGGAGTTATGGGGAGCAGGTGCAGCACAGACAATGATCAATGTCAATCATGTAAAGCCGGGGAAGAAGATCGTTATGGTTGGAAGCGGAAACGTCGGTCTGATCGTATCTTACCAGCTTATGCAGGCAGGCTGTGATGTCGTTGCATTGATTGAGGCAGCACCGAAGATCGGAGGATATGCTGTTCATGCGGCAAAGATCCGAAGAGCCGGAGTTCCGATCTATACAAAGCATACAGTAGTAGAAGCAATTCCGGATGAGACCGGCTGTGTGTGTAAGGTAGTGATCGCAGAGGTCGATGATAAATTCCAGCCGATCCCGGAACGGAAGAAACGCTGGAAGCAGATACCATAGCGATCGGCGCAGGATTAAAGCCTGCTACAGATGTGGCAAAGTTATCCAAATGTACGCTGACCTTTAATGGTCCGTTTGGAGGCTTCATTCCTTTACATAATGACAAAATGGAGACATCCAAAGAAGGTGTGTATGTTGCAGGAGATGCAAATCGGTGTAGAAGAGGCGAATACAGCGCTGGAAGAAGGAAAAAGATCGCAGGTGTATCCGCGGCCGAATCTCTGGGACTGATCTCACATAAGGATGCAGAACATCAGAGAATGGAGATCTGGAGCAGACTGGAAGCGCTTCGAATGGGACCGTTTGGTGTCAGACGTCAGCAGGAGAAAGAGAATATCCTGAAAGAATATGAAGAACGTGTGGGTATGCCGATACCGTTAGATTAGTGGATGGTGATAAGAAGGGATGTGTAGAATATGGCATTGATAGAAAATGGGTATCTGGAATATGACGAATTAAAAGGAATTCAGAAGCTTCCGGATGATGACAGATATGCAAAAGGACCGGTTGCGGTCATTGAATGTGTACAGGAGATTCCGTGTAATCCCTGCGAAGCTGCTTGCAAATTTGGTGCGATCCATGTAGGTGATCCGATAACCAATCTTCCAACAATGGAACATGACAAATGTACGGGATGTGGTGTCTGTGTATCAAAGTGTCCCGGTCTTGCGATCTTTATTGTGAATAAAGCATATTCCGAGCAGACCGCAACGATAGGATTTCCATATGAATACATGCCGCTTCCGGAGACTGGCATGGAAGTAAAAGCAGTTAACAGAAAGGGCGAGATCGTGTGTGATGCAAAGGTTGTAAAGGTATTAAATCCTCCGGCATTTGATCATACACCTGTTGTAACCATAGAGATTCCAAAAGAATTTGCGGATGAAGTCAGAAGTATGAAACGACTTCCGGTATAGAAAAGGAGGCGGAACACGATGGGAGAATATTTTAGTGATGATATGATCGTCTGTCGGTGTGAGGAAGTTACCGTAGCAGAGATAAAGGAAGCAATCAAAGAAGGAGCCAGAGATGTTGTTGGTGTAAAGCGGAGAGTCCGTGCAGGCATGGGACTTTGTCAGGGAAGAACCTGTGAGAAAATGGTTCAGCAGATCCTGGCGCAGGAGCTTCATTGTGCTCCATGGGAAGTCGGAACATCGTCAGCAAGACCGCCGATCCGGCCGGTAACATTTGGTGAGCTGGCAAAGGGAATTGTGGAATAAAGATAGTATACAGGAAAAGGAGGAAGCGGCTATGGCAAAGGAATTTGATGCGGTTGTTATCGGTGCCGGTGCAATTGGTACAAGTGTAGCATATCATCTGGCAGAGAGAGGGCTGAAAACAGCGATTCTGGAGAGAGGAGATATTGCCAGTGGATCATCCAGTCATTGCGATGCGGTTGGATTGATCTGTGATAAGCTGCCCGGTATTGGAACAAAAATGGGGCAGTACAGTATTGACTATTATGAAGAACTGGCTGCCAGATTTGATTTTGATTTTGACTTTGAAAGAAAAGGCTGCCTGTATGTCTGTGAAACAGAACCGGAATTTAAGGCGGCAAAAGAATATTGTGATAAACAGAATGCGGATGGATATCCGCTTCGCATGGTTGAAAATGAAGAACTCTGTAAGATGGAGCCTCATATAAATAAGAATATATATGGAGCACTGTATACACCGCCAAGTGGCTGTGTAGCAGTCAGCCCATATAAGGTTTGCTTTTGCATTTGTGGAAGAAGGCAAGAAGCTTGGTCTGGAAGCATATCCATATTGTAATATAACAAAGATCAACCTGAATCCAAAAACAAACGGAGTAGAGTCCATAGAGACCAATCTGGGAATCTTTAAAACAAAACGGATCATTAACTGTGCAGGTGTGTGGGCACCGGAAGTAGGCAAACTGACAGGTCTTACCATTCCAATCGAGCCGAGAAAGGGCACGAATCTGGTTACAGAGCAGACGGAACGCTTATGTAACAATAAGATCCTTGAGTATGGATATATGCTTTCCAAATTCGACAGTATCAATTTCAAACGAAATGTAAGTCCGCTGGTAGAAGAACAGAACATAGCCTTTAATCTGGAATACACACCGAATCATAATCATCTGGTTGGCGGTAACCGGTTGTTCCGTGGATTTGATATCCGTTCTGAGATCGAGACAATGAAAGCAATCAGTGAACGTGCGCTGCAGTTTTATCCGGAACTTGCAGATATCAAATGTATCCGTGTATACTCCGGTGTTCGTCCATATACGATCGATGATCTCCCAATCGTATCGGATGTGGATTTCATTCCGGGCTATTACATTGCAGCCGGTCATGAAGGAGATGGTATCTGTTATTCACCATTTACCGGAAAACAGATGGCACATATTGTATTGGGGGAGGATACCGATTTTGATATCAGCCAGCTCGATTTTGCAAGATTTTCTCATTTGAATTAAGAAGATGGATGATCGTATGATTCCTTTTATGCAGGATAGATCATAATAAGAAACAGGAGGATAGTCTATGGATAGTATGAAGTATGGTTATATGACGGAAACCAATAATCGTGTTCGGGTAGGCGTAAAAAGGGGCAGAATATTGCCGGATTTCCGATCGGTATTATATATATAGAAGATGTCTGGTATCCCTATGTTCCCGGAAATGTAGTAAATGGCTATACATATGATTTCCCTGTCCGCTTAAAGGCTGTAAAGGGACTTGATGTAGATAAATTGTTATTTCGTTCAGGTGATTATCTGTATGAATCGATACTTACAGCCTGTAAAGAGCTGGAGCAGGAAGGCGTACGTGCGATCAGCGGTGCATGTGGCTTCTTTGGTAATTTTCAGGACAGACTTGCTGCAGATTGTAATGTTCCGGTTGGTGTATCCAGTCTGGTTCAGCTTCCATGGATACAGGGCACTTTTTAAAACCGGGTCAGAAGATCGGTGTGCTGACGGCATCGGCAGACTCGATCAGTGAGCATTTATTTGCTTCCTGTGGTGTAAGTAAGGAACTGCAGGATCGTCTTGTCATAAGAGGATTGGGAAAAGAACCGGAGTTTTCCTGTATCATTGAGCAGCGTGGAGAGTTTGATAATGGTATTGTTCGGGATGAAGTGGTCGCCAAAGTAAAGGAGATTGTAGAAGAATGTCCGGATGTGGGTGCGATCCTGCTGGAATGCTCGGATATGCCGCCTTATGCATGGGCGGTACAGGCAGAGACCGGCTTACCGGTATTTGATTTTATTACATTGATCAAATGGCTCCACAGTGGTGTCTGCCAGACTCCGTATTGCGGTTTTATGTAGATAGAATAGCAGAAAAGGAATGGTAAATGAGGTGGAAAAGAAATTGACAGCATAGTTTTTATAAAGCTATAATTGGTAGTCGATTGAGTTACATGAACCGGTGTTCACGCAAAAAAAAAGGAGGACGACGATATGGCTGGGTTATTATATGAAAGTATTTCAGATGATCTTGTCTCACAGATAAAAAAAGGTGCGTTAAAAGATGATGATCGTTTATCCGAACGTGGACTGGCAGAAGAGTATGGTGTGAGCCGTACAGTAGTGCGAGATGCATTAAAGGTTCTGAATGAAAAAGGATATGTCCAAATCAAACCGGGTAAAGGACACTATGTAAAACATCCGGATGAGAAGGAATTCCGGGGAAAACTCAGTACGATGCTTACGGACAGTTCGATTCCGTTTCAGGATATCATAGAGGCAAGAGAGGTGATCGAGACTTCTATGAGTGAACTGATCGTAGAACGGGCAACGGAAGAAGATATCGCCGGACTGAAGATCCTGTTAAATCAGATGAATGCAGAGAACATTATGAATAATCGCATTTTATTCAGTGAGTTGGATTCCGAATTCCATATCGCTTTGATGAGCTGCTGTAAGAATGAGATGTTGATGTGTTTTGTAAAGACATTGAATGATACGATCAACCGGGCAGGTTTTATGCTGGACAAAGAGATGCGTATCAATTCGCAGAAGGAACACAGCAATATGGTAGAAGCATTAAAAAATGCGGGACAAAGTGAAGATGAAGGATGCGTTCACAATGCACATAAACTGTATAAAAGAGCATGTGAAAATGGATTAATACAAATGCCGTATATCATCTGTAAGGGATTGGATATGCGGTATTTTTATATACATAAGAAATACATATTTGAAAAAGGAAAGGATGTGTGCAGATGATACTTTTGAAACAGATGGTCGTTTTATTTCTGCTGATGATCGTTGGATTTGTATGTAGAAAGATAGGATTACTGACGGAAGAATCAGCTAAGAAAATATCAGGAATCGTAGTAAATGTAGCAAATCCTGCATTGATCCTGTCTGCCGGAATCAATCCTGAAAAGACAATGGATACAATAAAGCTTTTAAAATTATTTGGAATTGCCGGCTTGATCTATGCAGCCACTATATCGATCGCTGTTTTGTTTCCCCGATTGGTTCGGGCAGATAAAAAAAGATTTTGGCGTTTATCAGGCAATGATGATTTTTTTCCAATATAGGATTTATGGGATTTCCGTTGATCCAGGCAGTATATGGAAGTGATGCAATGATGATGACAGTTGCATTTGTTGTTCCATATAATGTATTGATCTATACATTCGGAATTTATGCAATGACAGGTGGCAGAGAGAAAATGGATTTGCAGGAAGCTGTCTCTATGAAAGATATACTGCGAAAAATTTTAAATATAGGTGTGATCGCATGTATCATAGCACTGATCTTATATATAGGCAGGGTACCGGTACCGTCGGTGCTTGAGGATACGGTTGATTATCTGAGTTCACTGACAGCGCCATTAAGTATGATCATCATTGGAGATTCCATGACTACGATCAAAGCGAAAGAACTACTGTCAGACTGGAGGCTGCTGATATTTGCGGTTGTCAGCCTGTTGATCGTTCCGGCTGCCGGTGTGCTTGCATTAAAGGGTTGTGGTATTACCGGTGCATTTCTTGGCGTGTGTATGATCATGATGGCTACCCCGGTTGGTTCTATGAATGTTATGCTGGCACAGCAGTATGACGGTGACTATGAGCTGGCATCAAAGGGGGTCGCGCTTACAACAGTTTTATCCGTTGTAACGATACCGGTCATTTCGATGCTGGTGTGATAAAAGTGTGAGACACAGGCTTATTAATACGGGCGTTCGCGTCCGAGAAAGAATAGTCCGGCAGCACCGGGACCGCAGTGAGATGCGGTAATTGTACCGGCATTTAAGATGCGTACCGGATGAGTGACATTCGGAAATGTCTGTAGGACGGAGTTCTTTAACAGATAAAGCAAGCTCGGGGCAGGCAGCATGGGAGATGAAACATTTTCCATTGTAGTCTGTCCCGTTTTCTGCGTAGTATTCCATCTCAGAGATCACCTCTCTTACGGCGCGCTTCTTGCCACGAACTTTTTGTATAGGCATCTGCCATTCCGTTCTGATCCAGCCGGATCAGAGGATGAATGTTCAGGATCGATGCGATATGGGAAGCAGCGCCGCTGATCCTTCCGCTATGGTGCAGAAAGGTGAGATCGGTTGTAAAAAACTGATGATGGATACAGGTACGATGCTTCATGATCCAGTCGGCAGTTGCCGCCAATGAAAGACCTTCATCCCGCATATCGGCAACGTAGTCCGTTAATAATCCATATCCCCCCCTGCACCGCAGAGAATCAATGATCTGTATCTGTTTTTCCGGATAGTTCTTTTTTTTTATTGCTGCCGCCGCACGATAGGCATTATTTGCCGATCCGCTTAAGGCGGAGCTGAATGTGATATGAAGCACATCCCCTTCTGTATCAGTTCTTCAAAGAAATCATAATAGGAAGCTTCGTTGATCTGGGAGGTTGTAGGCAGCAGCCCTTTTTCCAACATCTTATAATACTTCGGCATCAGATCCGGATTTCGTTCCATGTTATCCTCGTATACATGTTCATGAATAATGTAAGTATAAGGAATGACCGCAATTTCCCGTTCATTCAGATAAGAATATGGCAGATCCGTTGTCGATTCACACGATAAGATAAAATGTCTCATGATAAAAACCTCCAATACAATTTCCGATATATTTCCTGTATTAGTATTACCGGTGTTGATGAAAATACTCTTTGAAAAAAATTGTTATTATTGTGATTTCCTATAATATTATTTGTGATAACCATTCGCAAGAAAACAAAAAAAAACTTTGGCGAATATTGTTTTCGGCAGAACTAATTTCGCTGCTTATATCCATAGGATTGATGATTTACTATAATAATCTTCCTGGATATGGATTTATGCCAGGACTAACTTATTTGGGAGAAGTATTGTTTAGTTTTGGAGCGGTTGTTTTTTGTACTGTATAAGTTTCCTGATTTCTATATGCAGTTATATTGCAATTTCAAATAAACAAAACGTAATTTGAGGTATTCCACTTGTGTGTTTATTTGAGTTCCTTGAATGAGCTTAAATATTATGTTAATCTTTTAAAGAAGTTGGCGTGTAGTTGAGTAGAAAGATAAATCGAAAGTTATAAAGGAGAACTGAAATTTATGGATAATAAATGGGAAGAGTTATAGGATGCAGCAAAACAGGTATTAAAACCACGAGATGTTTCGAAAATTATTGAAGCAGGAGGAGTTGCTGCTGCGGTAGAATCTATATCGGGTAAAATTTATGTTGGGGTGTGCGTAGATACAGCGTGTACTTTGGGCATATGTGCCGAAAGAAATGCTATCTTCAATATGATTACAAATGGTGAGGATGCTATTAAACGAGTAATTGCTATTGATGGAGATGGAAAAGCCATTCCACCTTGCGGAGCTTGCAGGAAATTTATGACACAGCTAATGCCAGAAGAATATCGAAAAATTGAGATAATGATGGATTATGAAAATGAGCGAATAGTAACGCTTGGCGATTTAACACCAGAATGGTGGATATAATCTCATTTTATCAAATCGGTATTTGGAGGAGATTCTTATTTATGAAAAAAGGAATAAACAAATCAATCTTATTTTATATTGCATCAGTTCTGTTTTTCATAGCCTCAGCTATTGGCTTTGCGAGTGGAAATGAAAATTCTATGGCTATAGTATGGTTATGTCTTGGTTCCTCATTTCTTTGCTTAGGTTCGACTCATAAGAAAAAAGGAAAACAATAAAACAAATACAGATGATAAATAATTTTCTGCTTGTATTGTTGTAAAATTGAAATTTTGGAGGTTATTATGGCTTTTGATTTTAAAAAAGAGTATAAAAGAATTCTATATGCCGAAGAACAAACCAGAGATTGTAAATGTACCTAAGGCAAATTATATTGCAGTTAGAGGAAAAGGCAATCCAAATGAAGAAGGCGGAGCATATCAACAAGCAATCAGTGTTCTATATGCTGTTGCATACAATTAAAAATGAGTTACAAGACTGATTATAAAATTGAAGGATTTTTTGAATATGTTGTTCCGCCATTGGAAGGTTTTTGGTGGCAGGATGATGTCGAGAGTGTAGATTATACAAATAAATCTGCTTTCAACTGGATTTCTGTTATTCGTTTGCCTGATTTCATTTCTAAAGCTGATTTTAACTGGGCGGTAGAAACAGCAACGAAAAAGAAAACTCGATTGTTTGTCAGCAGAGTATCTTACGATTGATGAGGGATTATGCGTTCAAATTATGCATATAGGTTCTTTTGATAATGAGCCAGCAACTGTTGCTCTTATGGATACTTATTTGGAACAAAATGGATATGTTAATGATATGAACAAAGATAGGTTGCACCACGAGATTTATATGTCTGATGCAAGAAAGGTTGCCCCAGAAAAATGGAAAACTGTAATTAGACATCCAATTAAGAAAGCGTAAAATCGGAATTTGTCGACTTGTTAATTTCAATTTTTAGTGATATAGGGAGATACACAATGAATGGTTTGATTATAAAGGTACTCAGCATAAGTATTGCGGTAGTAACCGTAGTATACTTGATTATTTATAAAGGAAATACCATGATTACAAAGATATTTAGCGTGTGTATTATAGCAGCAATGGTAATATACTGGATTGTTTATGAAAGAAATACAAGAAAGCGAAAAAAAAACAGGAATTACAGCGTGATGACTATTTATTTGCGAAAGAAAACGATTTGCCGTTACAGATAAATTGGAATGAGATAAATGACTTTTTGTCAGATTCCGGATATGGTGTAAATATGCCAATGGAGAATTGGTTTATGATGGATTGGGCGAGACAGCCCTGTGTGGAGAATGGTATAAAAAAGAAGGAAAGTTTTCTATGAAAGGGTTTCGAGTGTTACAAGCTTTAAGTAACGATATGAAACACATTTTTTATGATGTGAGGTTTAATTATGACCGTGGACCGGATATAGAAGATAAAAATAGGAAGTACGAAGCCGTAAAAAGGTGTTGGATACAAAATACGCCGGTTTGTCAGAAGAAGTACGGAAGAATATATATGACCAATTTGTTAAGATATATGAAAGAAAAATCTAATTACAATACAAAGGAGGAAGCCGTTGAGTTTTTTTAGGGAATGAAACAAATTTTACATATGAAGAATGTTCTAAAGCCAACGATTTCCATATTAGACTAAATAAGAAAAAATTAATATACAATTCAAGTTTATAAAATTAAGAAAATGGAATTTAAGGAGGAGTATGTAAATGAAATTAGCAGATTTAGCAACAGGCTCTGATTGGATAGTGTGGATTGTCTTTGCGATATTTGCTGTACTTTCTATTATTTTACTTTCTGGACATGGAAGCTGGTTCATTTCTGGATATAATACAGCTTCAAATGAAGAAAAGGAAAAATATGATGAAAAGAAGTTATGCAGAACAATGGGAATTGGAATGTCTATTATAGCAATTCTTGCATTAACTATGGGCTTGTTTGAAAATATTTTGCCTGCATTTTTTGTATATATTGCATTGGGGATTATTTTGGTTGATGTCGTGGTAATTATCATTTTAGGAAACACACTATGCAGAAAGTAATAACTTCCAGTTTGGAGAATTGAGAAAATCGGAATTTAGAGGAGTAAAATACTATGAATCCTGAAATAGATATAAGTAATGTTATCCTAAAAACAGAGCGTTTGTTGATTCGCCCGTGGCGGCAATCCGACCTTGATGACTTTTATTCCTACGCTTCAGTAGATGGAGTCGGACAAATGGCGGGTTGGAAGCCTCATAAAAGCAAGGAAGAATCTAAGATTATTCTTGATATGTTCATTAGCCATAAGAAAACATTTGCACTCGAATATCAGGGCAAAGTAATAGGTTCTGTTGGGATCGAAAAATACAATGAAACTCACTTCCCGGAATTTGAAAATAAGAAATGCCGTGAGATAGGCTATGTTCTGAGCAAAGAATATTGGGGGGACAAGGTTTAATGCCGGAAGCGTTGAAAGAAGTAATTCGTTTTCTCTTTGAGAACGCTAATCTTGATGTAATTTTCTGTGGTCACTTCTTGTGGAATGAGCAATCTCATAGAGTTCAGGAAAAAAAAGTGGTTTCAAACACTATGCATTTGATACCTATGAGACAGCATTCGGTACAACGGAAGAAAATGAGGTAAACATTCTAAAAAGAGAAGATTGGGTATTGCAGTAAATTCCAGTTTGTAACGAAGGTATTTGCGATGAAAGGAATTAAGATTGAGTTATTGGGGATTGCAATAATACCTTTAGGAATTGCTGTGACAACAAATAATTTTTGGGGATATGTCCTAGGTGTTCTTGGATTTGGCGTCGCTGTAGTTGGCTGTTTTCTAAAAGATAATCACTGATAACTTCTTGTTTGAAAAATTGAGAAAACGTAATATTGAACAAAAAGAAATGCACAGTTCTTAGCATATCGGGAACTGTGCATTTCTGTAAATAAATACTTTTAATTTAGCCGATTACGGCATCCTCTGCTGTAAAATGTTCCAGAGAATTTTCTTTTACCTGAATGCAGATATAAGTAATTCCGGAAATATCGGATGCAAAAAACTGACGCTTTGCAGCAGGTGCGATTTTTAGCCAGTCTCCAGTTGAAAGACTGATTTCTTCTCCATCAATTATGGCTTTGCCGTTACCTGAAAGAATTCCATAGATTTCTTCATTTTCTTTATGAGAATGAACAAATGGGACATTTGCTCCTGCAGGTAGTTCGTTTAAACTGATTTCTGCACCTGTTAAAGACAACTTTTCATGCAGCTCAATTCGGTTTTCTTTTCCAATAGTTGTTTTTGTGTAATTTGCCATAATAATACCTCCATAGTTAATTTGTAGTTTCTGGTTGCTTGGTATTAGTATAGTGTGAGACACATACAAAAACAAGTACGCACCTTTTTGTAACTGTACACTCAAAATTAAATGTGTTACAATAGACTCGGAGGTGAGAATTATGCGAGCAAAAGAAGAATTACCGGAATGCCCAGTTGCAACAGCAGTATCTCTCATCGGAGGGAAATGGAAACTGCTGATTTTGCGTAACTTGAAAGAGCGTCCATGGAGATTCAATGAGCTACAACGAAGTATAGATGGTATTTCACAAAAGGTTTTGACAGATAGTTTAAGACAAATGATGAGTGATGGACTGGCATATCGCCACGATTACCATGAGCAGCCACCGAGAGTTGAATACGGCTTAACGGAACTCGGAACAAAAATGCTTCCAATTGTTAATTCACTTGCTGACTTTGGTAACTACTATAAATCAATTATTGAACAGAATTAAGGACGTTAGTATTTGAAAAGCTTGAACAATTCCAGTTTGGAGAATTGAAAAAAACGGAATTTACCTATTAGGACATATAAACTGTTGACAATAAAGCTCCTATATAGTATGTTTTTGTACAAACTACTATATAGGAGCTTTTTATATGGAAATGAATGGAGGATTTCTTGTCACCAAAAATAAAACAGCTTGGAGACCGGATTTTCGAGAAGATTCTCAGTGAAAAAAAATATTGATGCGTTTAATGGAGCCCAGGGACGTATTCTTTATGTACTGTGGCAGGAGGATGGTATCTCAATCAGGTCACTCTCGACTAAATGCGGATTAGCGATAACATCTCTTACTACGATGCTGGAAAGAATGGAAAATCAATGGCTGATAAGCCGTGTTCAGTCTGAAACGGACAAAAAGGAAAACACTCCTGTTTCTGACTGAGAAAGCACATGCCTTAAAGGGTCGAGTACGATTCTGTATCTGATGAGATGGGCAGTATTTACTACAAAGATTTTTCAGAGGAAGAAATTACCTGGTTTGAGGAATGCCTCGACCGCATCAGAAAGAATCTTGAGGAGTGGCAGAAGTCATGAGTATTTGTATCAAAGATCAGATTCAGAACATGAATATCGTCATTGGCTGCACAGTGGGGTGTGCATATTGCTATGCCCGCAACAACGTGAAACGCTGGCATATGATTGATGACTTCGCTGATCCTGAATTCTTTCCGGGTAAGCTTAAGATGATGGAAAAGAAACGTCCGCAGAACTTTCTTCTTACCGGTATGAGCGATCTCTCCGGATGGAAGCCGGAATGGAGAGACGAGGTATTTGTAAAGATCCGTGAAAATCCGCAGCATCAGTTTCTGTTCCTTACCAAGCGACCTGATTCGCTGGATTTTGATACCGATCTGGAAAACGTATGGTTTGGCGTTACGGTGACGAGGAAAGCAGAACTGTGGCGTATCGACGCCCTTCGGAAAAACGTCAGAGCAAAACATTACCATGTTACCTTTGAGCCGTTATTTGATGATCCCGGCACAGTTGACCTTTCCGGAATCAATTGGATCGTTGTCGGCACCATGACCGGAGCTCAGAGCAGGAAGATTCATACGGAGCCGGAATGGGCATGGTCTCTGGCGGACCAGGCACATAAGCTTGGCATTCCGGTGTTTATGAAGGAAGACCTTGTCCCTATCATAGGGGATGAAAATATGATTCAGGAAATGCCGGAAGAATTTAATAAAGTGTTAGAGGTTCAGAAATTATGGAAGAAGTAATGAATGGAATCCTCATTCGTGAGGTGGAAACAAAAAGAACATCATGACTAAGTCTAGTCTGCCGGTAGGCGGTTACTCGGTCAATCCCTATGTGGGCTGTACACATGCCTGCAAGTATTGCTATGCTTCTTTTATGAAGCGCTTTACCGGGCACAAGGAGGAATGGGGCACTTTCCTTGATGTGAAGCATTGGCCGGAAATTAAAAATCCGAAGAAATATGCTGGACAGCGGGTGGTCATCGGTTCTGTGACAGATGGCTACAATCCACAGGAGGAGCAATTCGGGAATACCAGAAAACTTCTGGAGCAGCTGATCGGCAGTGACGCAGATATTCTGATCTGCACAAAGTCGGATCTTGTGGTACGGGATATTGATCTGTTGAAGAAGCTTGGACGTGTAACCGTTTCATGGTCGATCAACACACTGGATGAAAATTTCAAGAACGATATGGATTCTGCTTCGAGCATTGAGCACCGTATCGCTGCTATGAAGCAGGTATATGAGGCAGGTATTCGTACAGTCTGTTTCGTATCCCCGGTATTCCCCGGTATCACGGATTTTGAAGCAATCTTTGAGCGGGTAAAGGATCAGTGCGATCTGTTCTGGCTCGAAAATCTCAATCTTCGAGGCGGTTTCAAAAAGACAATTATGGATTATATCGCCGGAAAATATCCTGATCTTGTACCACTTTACGACGAGATCTATAACAAGCATAACCGCAGCTACTTTGAAGCACTTGAAGTGAAAGCTGAGAAAATGGCTAAGAAGTATGATTGTGCCTTTGTGGATAATGAAATGCCTTATGGCAGAGTCCCGCAGGGGCATCCGGTGATCGTAGATTATTTCTATCATGAGGAAATCCGTGGGACAGAGAATACCGGAAAAAGAAATCGCTAAATTCCAGTTTGATTGACTGATGATACACGGAAAATAGTATTAGAGCAGGTAACAGGCAGGTGGTCATATAACAGACGGCCTGCCATTTTTGGTGTTTATATTATATATGAATATGGAAAGAATCTAGAAGATGTTTTGGTATATATTAACCAAAATATCTTTTAGACGATTGCATAGTATTATGTTGTTGGGTATAATAGAAGATATTTAGGGATACAATAACCGAAATATCTTTTTGGGAGAAAATGTCATGGTAAAAGAAATTAAAAGAGATTACTATTTAGAACAACTTATAAATCGTGAAGGAAATGGTCTGATTAAAATTGTAACAGGAATAAGAAGATGTGGAAAATCATATTTATTGCGAACGCTGTTTAAAAAATCATTTGCTTGAAAATGGAGTGGATGAAAAACACATCATTGAAATGGCGTTTGATTTATTCGATAATATAGAATATCGAGATCCGAAAATCTTTTTTACCCTTGGGCAAAGGAACAACTTCAAGATAATGAAAAATACTACTTTCTTTTTAGATGAAGTGCAGTTACTGGATGAGTTTGTGAGTGTGCTTAACGGTTTAGCGGATAAGAAGGATTGCGATGTATTTGTAACGGGAAGTAATGCAAAGTTTTTTATCCAGAGATATAGCTACTGAATTTGGCGGCAGAGGGATGAGGTTCATATGTACCCTTTGAGCTTTTCGGAATTTATGAGTTGCTATGATGGAAATAAATATGATGGATGGAACGAATATATTACTTATGGAGGTATTCCGTTGGTGGTATTAGCTGAAACGGATGAGCAAAAAATGAATCTATTGGATAATCTGTTTCAGGAAACATATATCAGTGATATTGTGAAACGAAACAAAATCAGAAACGTTGGAGAAATGGAATCATTGCTTGATGTTTTGGCATCCGCAATTGGTGCCTTGACAAATCCTAACAAACTTCAGAAAACATTTAAAAGTGTAAATAATTCGAAGATTACAGCAACAACGATTACGAAATATATTGAATATTTGGAGGATTCTTTTTTAATTGAAGAGGCGAACAGGTATGATATTAAGGGAAAGTCCTATATCAGTACGCCAATGAAGTACTATTTTATGGATATGGGACTTAGAAATTCAAGAATTCATTACAGGCAACTGGAAGTGACACATTCTATGGAGAATGTCATTTACAATGAATTAAGAATGAGAGGCTTTCATGTGGATGTTGGTAATCTGACTGTTATTGAAAAGGGGAAGGATACAAAACCGGTAAAAAAGCAATTGGAAGTCGATTTTATCTGTAATAAGGGTTCTAAAAAATATTATATCCAATCAGCGTATATGCTGGAGACGGAAACAAAAAATGGAACAAGAGATTCGTCCTTTTTTGAAAATAAATGATTCATTTAAGAAGATTGTAATTACATCTGATACGCCAAAACCATTTTATAATGATCAAGGTATTTTAATCATGAATGTGTATGAATTTTTATTAAATACAAATTCGTTAGAATTATAAATTACAGTTGTTGAGGGTTTAACGATATTTATAGGAAGATGTAATGGAAAGACAGAATTTAGGAGAGCCACCTATGACGAATGAAAAAAAGTGCATTTATATTATTGAAGATGATGCAACCATCAATCATGGTATAGAGCTTACTCTGGGAAATGAAAAATATGAATATCGGAAGTTTTATTCCTTAGGTGAGGTTGAAGACACAGAGCAGGCAGATCTTATCATTTTGGATATTAATTTACCGGATGGGAATGGATTTGACTTTCTAAAACAGTTAAGGAAGAATTCTGATGTACCGGTTTTGGTTGTGACTGCAAACGATACGGAATTAGATGAAGTGACAGGTCTTACTCTTGGAGCGGATGATTATGTGACAAAGCCATTTTCCCTGATGGCACTCAGGCTTCGGGTGAACAATCTTTTATCAAGGGCATCAGCCGGGAAGCCTTGTGATGTTCCGAATCGATATGAAAAAGCAGGGGTTAGTGTTTGATTTTGACAATCTGATATTCAAGAAAAATGATATGGAGATTGAATTAAGTAAGACGGAAATCCGGCTGTTAAAGTATTTTACGGAGAATGAGGGAATCACCCTTTCCCGGGAAAAACTGATTGATTATGTATGGCAGAATCAACAGTATGTGGATGAAAATGCCCTATCCGTCAGCGTGAAAAGATTAAGAGACAAAATAGAAGGTTCTGGAGAAAAGATAATCCATACGGTATATGGTATTGGTTATGTCTTTAAGTGGGAAGAATGAAAATTAGAAGAAATGAATACGAGATTTTGAATCAAATGTTGGATGATGCAATTGTAGGTACCTTCGAGGAAAATTGTTTTGACGAAAGCGAGCTTTCAAAGTTACAGACAAAGCTTATGCGGTATCTGTCTACTGCATCTATGTCCGAGAAGAAGATTCAGGAAGAAAAAGACAATTTAAAGGAACTGATTACGAATATTTCCCATCAGACCAAAACACCTCTTACCAATATATTAATGTATTCGGAGCTTTTAACAGAGGTGGCAGCTACCGAGCAGGAGAAGGAATATGCCGGTGAGGTTTTTGCTCAGGGAAAGAAGTTAGAAAGCCTGATTGAAGCATTGGTAAAAATGTCCCGCCTTGAAACCGGTGTTTTTCAATATCAGAAAAAAGGAAACTGCATATCGGGAAATTATCCATAAGGCAGTGGAACAGGCACTTCCCAAAGCATCGGAAAAGAATATCAGGGTTCTTGTAAAAAGATGTGGGGAAGGTACCGCTCAATGTAGATGAAAAATGGGTAATTGAAGCAGTCTATAATATTCTGGATAATGCAGTTAAATATTCCGGAGAGGGTACTACCGTTTATATTGAAGAATTCTCTTATGAGTTTTTTTTCGGGTATCCGGATTACAGATCAGGGTATCGGTATATCAGAGGAAGAAATTCCTTTGTTGTTTGGGAGATTTTACAGAGGAAAGTCCGCACATGACAAAGAAGGAATTGGTGTTGATTGTTTCTGGCACGGGAGATTGTAGAAAACAACGGAGGCTATATCAAGGTCACTTCACAAGTGGGAGCAGGTTCAAGATTTGATGTCTGTTTTCCCAATATTTCAACATTGTAAGATTTGAGAAAGAATCTGGAAAAGAAGAATAAGTTATGCTGGGTATGAAAAACAGATACCCGGCATTGTTTATTTAATGAGAAACGTATTTTTCATGGTCTGCGGGAATCGGAAAGGAAAATGGAAAATGGAAATTTTAAGAACAGAGAATTTGAAAAAATATTACGACCAGAATATGGTCTGTGTAAAGGCACTGGATGGAGTGAGCCTTTCTGTGGAGCAGGGGGAATTTGTGGCAATTGTGGGAACCTCCGGAAGTGGAAAGTCGACCCTTTTGCATATGCTTGGAGGCTTAGACCGTCCTACCTTCGGAACCGTGCTGGTGGACGGAAAAAAGGATATTCGACCTGGAAGATGGGGAGCTTACGATTTTCAGAAGAAGAAAAAATCGGCTTTGTTTTTCAGGCATATAATCTTGTGCCGGTATTGAATGTATATGAAAATATTGTACTTCCCATACAGCTTGACGGAGGAGTTGTGGATACGGATTTTGTGGAACAGATAATTGATATATTAGGTCTTTCCGAAAAAATCAACAGCCTTCCAAACCAGCTTTCCGGCGGGCAGCAGCAAAGAGTTGCCATCGCAAGAGCACTGGCAACAAAACCATCCATCATTTTGGCAGATGAACCTACGGGAAATCTGGATTCAAAAACAAGTCAGGATGTGCTGGGGCTTTTGAAGGTGACAGGTCAGAAATTCAAACAGACCATCGTTATGATTACCCATAATGAGGAAATTGCCCAGATGGCTGATCGGATTATCCGGATTGAAGATGGACGGATTATATCGGGAGGGGGGAGATACCAATGCGTAAGGTTGATAATCACCGCTGTATCACCAAATATCAGTAAAAAAGTATGCTGGCAAATAAAAAGAGAAATGGAATCCTGCTGGCTGCCATTATATTAACAACGGTAATGCTTACAACTTTGTTTACGGTTGTAAACAGTCTGATAAAGTCATATGAGACTTCTACCTGTTATCAGGTCGGAACCGGTTCCCATGCAGGATTTAAATTTATGACACAGGAAGAATATGATGAACTGGCAACAGATAAAAAAATACACAACTTATCTTATAATGTTATTATTGGTGATCTGTTAAATGAAGAATTAAAAAAAGATTATACAGAGATTCGATATACCCAGGAATTGAATGCCAAACAAAGCTTTGCTTATCCGGAAATGGGAAGCCTTCCAAAGAAGAAGTACAATGAGGTGGCAGTCTGTACAAATGTTTTGGATGATTTTGGTATTCCTCATGAATTAGGACAGATTCTTCATCTTAAGATTTCCAATGGTTTTGACACCTATGAAGGAGATTTTACGGTGTGCGGTATCTGGGAAAAACCGGCAGAAACCATAGCAAATCAGATTTTTGTGTCAAAGAAATTTCAAGAAAGCTTTGCTCCGGTCTGGAAAGACAGAGAGGATTATAACAAGTTTATGAAACAAAATTCCTATGCCGGTGCCATGAATCCGGACTTTGATTTTCCTTCGACTTTTTAATATATCCGCACAGATGGATGCCTTAAAGGAAAGACATGGGTTCGGTGAAGAGATAAATGATGGTATTAACTGGGCATATACAACAAGCTCCATTGATGCGACTTCCGTGCTGATTGTTTTGATTTTGCTTACCTTGATCATGTTATCGGGATATTTGATCATTTATAATATTTTTCTGATCGCGGTAACGGCGGATATTCATTACTATGGTTTGCTTTAAGACAATCGGTATGACGAATACACAGTTAAAAAAAAACTGGTGCTGAAGCAGGCAATGCTTTTAAAGTGTGATTGCGATTCCCGTTGGTATGATTTTGGGATATGTTGCTTTCTCATATTGTCCTGCCGTTGATTGCCGAGAACATAACATCTGAGGCATGTAAGGTTTATTCCAATTCTTTTGTATTCCTGGCATGTGCTGTTTTTGCATGGGTTACAGTCCGAATCAGTTGTGCAAAACCATGCAGGATTATCAAAAAAATATCTCCGGTAGAAGCGGTGGAGTTTAATGACTGTCAGGTAGAAAAATTGTCTAAAAGGAAAAAGGCAAAGAAGGTAACTCCGTTTTCTATGGCATGGGAGAACTTGAAAAAGAAATAAGAAGAAATCTACGGCGGTAATTCTTTCCATGGTTCTTAGTATTTTAATGATAAATGTAACGGTATCCATTGTGTCCTGTTTTGATGAGGATAAATATATTTCTACTTTTGCAGGCAGTGATATTTCAGTGGCTGATGCAACCTTGTATAATTCCCGTTCTTTGGAAACGGTATTGGATGGCGTGACTTTTCAGGATATGGAAGCACTGGAGAAAATGGATGGTATTACGGAATGTGGAGCCATTTATATGTCTGAGATACAGCAGAATGTGGATGGTACTTCATGGGAGCGGTTGAAAAAGGTTTATGAGGAACATAATGACTGGTTTGTGAGTGCACAGGATCAAAAAGACTGGTTTGATTCCCTCGTCTATGACCAAAAACAAATTGATGCTCATCTGTATGGTGTGGATAAGATGATTTTTGATGCTATGGAATTGGATACAGAGGTAGTGGACTGGGATACATTTTGTTCCGGTGATTATGCAATTGTTTCTTCCATGACAGAGGGAAGGAGTGGTGATTCCGGGTTTGCACTTTATCAGGTGGGAGAAAAAATACCGGTAGATTTGCCAAGTGGTAAGGTAAAAAGAGTATGAAGTAATTGCTATTGGGGATGTACCATACTCTATGGGGCCAAAGCACAGTCACGGAATGGATGTCTATGTAACGATTTCTTCAGAGGAATACCGGAAGGTTGTTCCGGACTCAAAAGGAGCAATGCAGCTGTTGATGAATCTGGATAAGGAACATCTGCAGGAGGCAGAAAGCTATGTGGAACAATATTGTGAGACGGTAAATGAGGATTTGGATTATCAATCCAGAGATATGTATTTGAAGGAATTTAAGGATACCGTGCGGATGTTTTTAATTGTAGGAAGTGCTCTTAGTGCAATTCTTGCTTTGATTGGTATTATGAATTTTATAAATCTTACTTATACATCCATTCATGAACGAAATCAGGAGCTTAAGGTGTTATGGTCTGTTGGAATGACAAAAAATCAGATAGCATCCATGCTTTCCTTTGAAGGAATATTGAGAATGTGTCTGGCATTTGTATTTGTGCTTTCCGTAGGACAGCTTTTAAATTATTTGATTGTATATGCCATTGCAGGAGGTACCATAATGTTCACCTATCATTATGTTGTATGGCCGATGTTTGCCTGCATACCGGTATTCCTGTTGATTGCGGCAAGTGTTCCAAGATTGATGACAGGGAAAATAGTTTAATTGTAAATCGTGCCAACGATTACTTGACAGTAACCAAAACGGAACTCTTACTTTATTGCAGTAGAAACTTATGGTATAATTTTTTTTTATTGGAATGGGGACAAAATAATGATAAAGGCGTATTGATACCGGAACATGTATTGGGAAAAGTATGAATGCCAGGGGGTTACATGAAGACAAAAATAAAGTAATTAAGTTACAATAAAGTGATGGGTTTACCGGAACGGATACACCATAAGCCGGTAAGAAAATTGTGTTAATTGCTTTGATAAATAGTAAGACTTTCGATTCGTTTACGGATGACTTATATGAAGAAATATCAAAAAAGTCTGGCAGAGGAATTTTCCGAAGCTTATGTCGGAATGGAAAAGGATGCAAGACGTTTGGTGAACAGAGTATTTGAAGGGGCTACAGAATTGGTGGAGGTATTGCCAAAATGATGGGTAAAAAGTATTTGCCTTGTTCTTGCTTTTGATAGGGGTGCTGTCGGGTTGCAGCTTCCCTTCAGAGCAGGAATATGAGGAAAACGTCAGCTTAAAAATTGTGAAGTCCGGAGTAAAAATAGAAGAAGTCCGCTTTGACGAGGATTTAGGAATTGACGGTAAGCAGATTTATAAATTTACGATTCCGATTGAGATTACAGGGACTTTTCAGCACGACTGTACCATACCTGTGTATTACTATTTTGATATGGAGAAAAAAATGTATCAGAACTTGATAAAGAGGCATCTGCCTGGGCAACGGAAGGACAGTTTAAAGAGGTGTTTAAGGGAAAATTGAAAATTGAGAGGGGTACTACAGGTGTGGTATATTACGAGGGGGAAACAGACGACGCCTTGATGGATTCTGACAGTACATCATACGAACAGGCATGGGTGGCATTTCGATATGATGATGGCTTTATCTCAGATAATTATGCAGGAATTTATAATCCATTTTTTGACAAAGAAAAAATATTTATACTTTCATGGTGAACAGAGTGCCGTTGATGAAGTAAGGGGATATAATACCACAGCAAACAGATGGAAATGTGCATGTTGATGAAGACAGCGTAAAAGTGGAAAAAACATATATTGGAGAAGAATCGGGAAATCCCCAGCATTATACAGTGAGTGTAACCATCCGGAATGATTCGGATAATCCGGTGGAAACGGAGAATTTATGGGTTGGCTGTGATTACGATATGGCAAGCCCCTTTAACTCACATAACTGTTATGAAGCGTTAGGAGAGGCTTTGACATTTATGAAGGGCGTTGGAGAACCCCTTGGATATACTGTGCAACAGAAAAGTATTACGAAAGATGATGACAGTATTCAAGTGGAATTTGATATGTATAACCGTTATGCAGGATATAGTGACAGCCTGATGGGAAATGACTTAGACTGGTATCAGTGTTTTTGGATAGCTATTTGTCTGGAAGATGATAATCAGAATGATAATTATGTGATGGTGCCGAATCCGTATTATAATGAAGAACATTATAGTGATGAAGATTTTTGGCGGGAACATGATGTGAACGACATCTATCGTTATGATACAGTGAGTGCCTGGAATGCTTTATTTGAAGAAAATGAGTAGAACAACAGATGAGGGGTGTTATCGGGTTGCAGTTCCCTATAAAGTAAGGAGAGATTGACATGTTCAGAGAAATGAGAAGATTTAAGCAGCAGATAACAACAGAAGAATGTAAAAAGGTGTTGAAGGAGGAGAAGAGGGGGGCATAAGGTTGATGCAATGAACCGATGCGATAAGGTTTGCTTGACTGTCTGGAATCAGGGATTCAAAAAAGAAGGTCATTGGGAATGGAATCCGACAAGCGTTGTTGTGTTTGGAAAGGTGAAGCCGGTAACAGAAAATAATATCTTTGAGGATCGATTGAGAAAGCTAGCAGCAAAATATTATCCAACTACAGATGAGATTGAGGAAGAAATGGAACGTTCTGCATTACGGACACAGTTGTTTGCCATAAAAATCGAACACATGACGGGCAAACTCGTCAACGAAAAATAACATTCAGGCAACTTCCAGTTTATCTTTTGTTTGGAGGTGTTTATTTTGAACAATGTAATCAAAAAAAATATGCTTGGTAATACTAGGGCTTCTGCAAGGAACGCTTGGTAGTTACTTAGCATTACTTGGGTGGGCGTTTGCTTTTCCTGAAACTTCTCCCGGCACAAAAGATTATGTAGAGGATATGTCTTTTGTACCATTTGGATATTTTATTATGTTCGCATGGTTAGCTATAATGATAACCGCAATGATTCTGCTTCGAAAAAATAAGGCAAATTTTCTATCTTTTATATTACCTTGGTTCATGGGATTAGTTGCATGTTTGGTAGCAGTGTTTGTAATACTTTGATTTTAACGACTATGAAATCGGAATTTGGAGGGAAAAATTATGAAACTCGATAATTTTGTTGATATGATGACGGGACACTTTAATAACAAAGAGCAGTTTGATAAGATGAAGACAGAAGGAAAAATATATCCTTATGCAGAACACATTAATACAATCTGTAATGGAAAAATTTTGAACCTTCCTAAAGATTTTAATGGTAAATTTGTTGTTGAAGAAAGCTACTATGAGACAAATGGTAAACGCCATGCTTCCCCACATCTTTTCCTTATTACAGAGATAGAGGATGAAATTGTATTGTATTCTTATGAAATACCTAAAAGGAGAAGATAAGAGTACATTTTCATATAGTTCTATGAAAAATGTTGATTACACTGCATTAAAAAAATCTGAAAAATTTACTCCAGCGATCTACCATGAAAAAGGATGGAATCTGGGAAGGAGGCAGTATAAGCCAGTTCTCTCCGGTAATGACATTTAGGCTTTGGGAAAAGTTTTCTGACAGTTGCCTGGAAGTATCTGAAAGCATGGAAGTTAATGGAAAGAAAACTTTTGGATATGACGAACCAATTATTTATAAGCGAGTATAACTTAATAGTGGAATATGGCGATAAATTCCAGTTTATGAGGATAAAAGATGGAACTTAGAGAATACAAGTCAACTGACTGTGAGCAGTTGGCGCAATTGTTTTATAATACGGCACATAGTGTAAATGCAAAGGATTATACAGAAGAACAGTTAAATGCATGTGCAACCGGTAGCGTAGATTTACTAAGAATGGAACCACTCTTTTTAAGTCATAAAACAGTGGTTGCAGTGGAGGATGATGAGGTTATTGGATTTGGAGACATTGATCAATCTGGCTGTCTGGCTAGGCTGTATGTCCATATAAATTATCAGGGGATGTGAATTACACTTAAAAACTATGTGATGGAGAAGAAAACTTCTAGCGGCTTTTCTGATAAAAGTTCAGGAGGTAATGAATAAAGGGATTTAATATGATAAAAATTGTGTGGTCAATAAACGATATAAATAAATATCAAACAGGAAGCTTGCTGGATGGTGCAGTAAAGATAGAAACACCGCAGAGTGTTGGTGAACTGATGAAAAAAGCAGTGCCAATTGCTGTAATTTTATGTGTTATCCTTTTTATTGCTATGCTTTGTAAAACGATAATATGCAAGACCGTTGTAATCTCGCCAATATTTATTCTGGTTGGATTTGCTTTCGGTTTTTTACTGTTAATAATGCATGAGTGGTTACATGGAATTGTTTATCCTAAGGAAGCAGATGTAACAATAGGCAGAATAAAGGGGAAGGCAACATTTGTCGCATTAGCATCATATCCATTGAGGCGAGATCGGTTTATATTGATGTGCCTGTTGCCATTTGTTCTTGGGTTAGTTCCATTTATATTATTTGTAATTAGTCCTGCTGAATTTAGAGTATTAAATGGATTGAATTTTGGCATGGCATGTATGGGGATGATTTCGCCATTCCCAGATGTGTTTAATGTTCTTGCCGTTCTAAGAAATTCTGAAAAAAAAGCGATTTAATAATGTTCTACAAGAATGATATGTATAAGATTTCTTAAATTTTTGTTTGGAAAAATGCTTAATTATTCAAGTGAAAACATATAGCAATTAATACGGGAAAGAAAAATCGAGATTTGGAGAGGTATTGTTTATGAAGATTGAATATAGAAAAGCAGATATTACGGATGCAGAATTGCTAATAGATATTTATAATTTTGCATTTTATAGTGATTATATTAAATATGGTGAATGTCCGGCGTATGGAAAGCCTAAAGAGATGATGGTCGGGGCGTGGTTAATTGGTTTTTGAGCAACTCCATTATATCACAAGCCGTGAAAACAATATGACAGCCAAAGGCATGGTTATGATACAGAACAAGGTAGTAAATACATTTAAAAGACCGGAGTATGCAGCATCTTTGTTATATACCTGAGCCATCTGGGTGATTGTTGAAGCGGATGGTGTGATGGAGGCAAGGAATACTATGAGGAGTAAAGTTCTTCCTTCTGGAATAAGGGCATATACATGACTTACATACATTATAAGCAGTAAAACAGCAGGCCAGATGACGAGCCTGATGGCAGAGAAAAATGTATAGTTTTGCGTTTTTCAGGCTGTCGCGGATCGGCGAATCAGCCATCAGCATGCCAGTTACTATCATGCTGAGAGGTGCAAGCATATTTCCTATGTCTTTTACCGGTGTGAGTATGACAGATGGCAGTTTTATATGGCAGAAAAAGAGCAGGAGTCCGGCTATTATGGCTATTACATTTATATTGGTTATTATCTTTTTCCATTCCATATGTGGCTTTTCGGCGAGCATGGTGCTGCAGTGTGTCCAGAGAAATATCAGCTGTACAGACATAAATGCACATGAATACAGTACATAGTCGGTACCCAGCATAGCATTTACAAGTGGGATTATCATATTTCCCGAGTTGGAATACATGACAGTGGCACATTCAACTGTATTCCAATGCCAGAGTTTCCTTCCGATATTTATAAAAATCAATAGAAGAATATGTATAATGGTTGCAAGAACAGCGGAAAATAATAGTCCCTGCAGTTTTTTTCTTTTGTAAAGCCAATTTTCAAATGAATTTATTATGGCGCAGGGCATCACCAGATATACCACAATGATAGACAGGATCCTGCATATTGATTACCTCTTTTCGCTCCTGTATTATAATCCCATTTTACAAAAAAAGGAATATACCACAATGGGTGGCTTGTCAAAAATAAAAGAATGCGATAGAATATGTGCAATTTACAGGAATTTGTTTAGTTGGATTTAGAACAAGGAGAGATGACAAGCTATGCATTCACAGAAAATCCATAACAAAAAACTCATATTGCCGGTTCTCATTTTCCTGACCAGTTGTCTGGCCTTGGCGATAGTTTTATATTATTCATACAGAACAAATTTAAAACATATGCGGGCTGTCACAGAACTTAATGCCACAACCTATGCAGAACGGTTGAAGAATGATATGAACCGTGGCGTTGCGATTACAGATACACTTGAGGAAATAGTACTCAGTGAAAATGGAAAAATTGATAATTTTCAAAAGTTGCAGGAAATTCTGATGACAGATTTTGTTCAGAGCATACAGATTGCACCTAATGGTGTTGTTACAGATATATATCCGGAGGCGGGAAATGAAGCGGGAAAGATAGATTTGATCCACGATGAAAGTCGTGGAGAGATATGCCGTTACGGGAGAGATAAAAAATATAGTTACTATGCAGGGTCCGTTTGACTTAAAAACAAGGAGGCCGGGGCATTGCAATCAGAAATCCCGTATATCTGGAGTGCCCGGATGGAACCTCTGCGTTCTGGGGATTCACTATTGTAATTATCCGTGTTCCGGAGGTATTTGAGAAATCGGTTCAGGCACTTACCCAATTTGGTTATGATTACTGTCTGACAAAGACAGTTTCTCCTTTGTCGGATGATACAGAGGTGGTATCGTCATCAGGTAATATTTTGAAGGAGCCGATTACATTTGAGTTTGAATTTTGTGGCAGCATATTTGGCTTAGAGGTAATGCCAACTGATGGTTGGAACCACGGATGGGATATACTCCCGCAGCTCGTTTTGGGAATTAGTATTATTTTTGCTTTTAACGGGATTAACGGTGATCGTTCTTGTGGTTGAGAGACATCGTGAAATATTTAAAAAAATGGCGATAACAGATCCGTTAACCGGTCTTTTGAACCGCAAAGGTTTTGATGAGCAGCTTAAAAAGATGATACAGGACGATCATTGTATTCATTGTGTGGGCGCACAGATGGATATTGATGATTTTAAATTTATAAATGACATGTATGGACACGTTGTTGGTGATGCCGCACTGAAAAGTCTTGCACAGGACATGAAAGATAATTTTTGGTGTAAATGCCATTCTATGCAGAAATGGCGGCGATGAGTTTTCTGTTATCGTGATCGGAACAACAGAGGAAGAGGCAAAGAGTAAAATAGAGAGTTTTACCCTTAAGCCAAGGCATATAACATATAATGGTGAAGAGCATCCTTTTTTATATTTCTCTTGGATACGCAGAATATCCGAAGGACTGTGACGATGTTTCGGAGCTTATCAGATGCGCAGATATGGCACTTTATGCGGTAAAACTACATGGGAAGCATAGTTGCAGTCCTTATCGCAGTGATTATAAGATACAGCACAGAAGTCAGCTTGGGTTTTGCACTTCAGGATGTGTCAAAAAATCTTCCGGGAGCTTTCCTGATATATATAGCTGATCCGGAGGATGATCGTATTTTATTTGCAAATCGTGAATTGATAGAATTTGCAGGTTGCAAGGATTTTGATGATTTTCTGGATTATACCGGGCAGCGGTTCAAGAATCTTATTCACCCGGATGAACGGGATTCTGTGGAGACCAGTATCTGGAAACAGATTGATGCAAAGACCAGTGGAAATAATGATTATGTAAGATTCCATTTTGCAAAAAAAGATGGATCCTACCGCCCTGTTCTTGATCATGGAAGAATTGTAGAAAACCGTTACTATGGAAATGTGTTCTATGTTCTTATCATGGACTGTGCTTTTGGTTGAATCTTCTTTTTATGATGGCTTTTCCAGATAGAGTAAGTCATCAGCAGAAACAGTTATTGGAGAACCGATTTTCTCATGAAGATACAGGTATATCCTATGTGATATATGAGATATAGAAAACAATACAATATAAAAATAATCATCAGGCAGTCTTATAACGGGACTGCCTGTTTTTTCGTGAATTTTACAAAAGAAATATACAACTCTTGCAATCTTTACGGAAGTGTGATAGCAGGCACATGCAGGCATATCTATAATAAATACAGAAATGAAGTGAGACCACCTCAAGGAGCAGGCAGGTTCGCCTCATATGTATAAGGAGCAGGCAGCCGGAAATGAAAGAGACAGAGAAAAAAGACAAAACGACAAGGAAAACAGAGGAAAAAGCAGATGGGCAGTTTGTTTTATTTGAGAGAAGAAACGCAGTATATATCGCGGTTTTCCTGATCGGAGCAGCCTTTCTTCTGGCGGCAGGTTCATTTGACTGGGATCGAATCAACAGCTATACAATGTACAACAACGACAGCAGGACATTCGTAAGAGGGCGGGTAGTATCTGTCGATAATGAACGGCTGGAGACAGATCCATATGATCATTCCAGATATCTTGGGGAACAGGAGCTTACAGTTCTGATTCTGGAAGGAGATCAGAAAAAGGCGACAAAGTATCGATTGATAATTATTTGTCGCAGATACATAACATCTATGTAAACGCTAATCAGAAAAATAATCGTATGTGCAGATATGCCGGAGGGAGCAGCCCCCTACTACACAGTATTCAATTATGACAGGTGCCTGCCACTTGGCATCCTTGTGGTGGTATTTGCCGCGGTAATGTTGTTTGTGGGAAAAGGAAAAGGCTTACGGGCATTAGCCGGTGTCGTTTTTACACTTCTTCTGGTAGTACTGTTTATGGTTCAGGCGATCTACCACGGATTTCCTCCTGTGATTGTCTCAATCCTGACCATATTAACAGGAACAGCAGTCAGCCTGTTGTTGTTAAATGGCTGCAGCAGACGGACGGCTGTATCCGCACTTTCTACTGTACTTGGAGTCGCAGTAACAGGAATTATTTTTTACATAAGTTCAAAAACCTTACATCTTACAGGATTTAACAGTGACAATGCGGAAGAACTGCTGGTCATTCAGGGAGCGACAGGACTTTCGGTTCGATCACTTCTGATCGCAGGCGTTCTGGTATCTTCCCTTGGAGCTGTTATGGATGTGGCAGTTTCCCCTTACAGCAGCGCTTATGGAACTGGTCGCTGTAGATCCTTCGGTAACAGCCGGACAGGTTATGAAGTCGGGATTTAATATCGGAAAAGATATGATCGGAACCATGAGCAATACGCTGATTCTTGCATTTGCGGGAACGGCACTCAATACGATGCTGGTATTAACTGCCTATGGCGTGAGCCGGACACAGTTCATATCATCGGATTACCTGGCGATTGAGCTTGCACAGGGACTGTGTGCAACAATCGGAGTGATCCTTACCGTACCGATAACAACAGGAATCTGCGCAGCAATGCGCATTTCACATAGATAAAATGAAAAGATGAAAAGAGGAAAATGAATGAAAAAACACAGACGTAAGACAGCAGGAAGACTTTCTGCACTTCTGTCATTATTGTTGGTAGCAACGATGGCACAGCCCCTTTTTCAGACAAGGGCAGCAGAGAATGATGTAACAATGAATGGAAATGTAACATGGAGTTATCTGGATGATGGTAGCGACCCGGCAGGCGACAGTACGGCAGCAGGCTATGACCGGACAAGCTGGACCAAGGATGGCTATGACATATCTGCATGGAAGACAGCGACAGGCTCCTTTGGTGCAAAGAAAGGCCAGATCAATGATCTCGGTGGCGGATGTACACCAAAGACATTATTAACACAGTACAAGGCAGATGGAACAACCGATATTGAAGCGTTTTTCTTCCGTACGGATGTAACGATCCCGGATGCTTCAAAGGTAACGAAGATATCAGGAAGTGTGATCTATGATGATGCAGCAACCGTATATGTAAATGGTGTGAAGATTGCAGGCTTTGATGATGATGGTATAACAGGCAATCTTCAGTATGGCGGTTCCAATGCCGGCGATCCAAAGACCGGAACTATCAGTACCAGTGATCCGGCAGCACTTGCGGCAGTGAAGGATGGAAAGAATGTTATAGCAGTAGAGATCCATCAGGGACGCTCATCCAGCTCGGATATTTATTTTGATATGCCGGCTCTTACATTTGAGACGACAGTATCCGTACCGGTATATACACAGAAGAATATCTCATGGACAGTTGGTAAGGACGCATCAGAGATCAATGTAACCTGGTATGCAGATGTTGATGGAACCGGTACACTTCTGGTTGCTAAGAATTCAGAAGTCAGTGGAAACGAGATGCCGGCAGATGCAAAGAATTTCACGGTAAACGGAACTGCATCCAGCAAATCCGGTTACTACAGCTATCAGACAACAGCAACAGGACTGTCGGCAGATACGACATATGCTTATCAGTTGGTAAATGGAGAAACAAAGTCAGAGATCCGCACCTTTACAACCGGCGGAACAGGCTCATTCTCATTTGCAGCAGCAGGTGATCCACAGATCGGTGCAAGCGGTAGTTCTGTAAATGATACAGACGGATGGGAGAAAACATTGAAGCTGGTTTCCGGCAACAGTGCATTTGACGGTGTGGACTTCCTGTTATCAGCCGGTGATCAGGTAAATACAGCATCAAATGAAGACCAGTACGACGGATATCTGGAGCATGATACCTTACTTGATCTTCCAACTGCGACAGTTGTAGGTAATCATGATTCCGGTTCTGCGGCGTACGATCAGCATTTTAACAATCCGAATGAAAGCAGCTATGGAACGACAGCAGCAGGCGGAGATTATTATTTTGTATACAATCGTGTATTGTTCCTTGCACTGAACAGTAACAACACATCGACAGCCGAGCATAAGGCATTTATGGAACAGGCAATACAGGTAACAGCAGGTCAGGATATTACATGGAAGGTGGTTGTATTCCATCACTCCATTTATTCCGTAGCAAGCCATTCATTAGAGAGTGGCATATTGACAAGACGAGAGGAACTGGTTCCGGTATTCAAGGATCTTGATATCGATGTGGTTCTTATGGGACATGATCATGTATATTGCAGAACCTATATGATGGATGGGCTTGATCCGATGACAGATGCATCGATCTATGATGATGCTGATTATTCATCAATCACAAATCCAACAGGAATCTTATATGTGACACTAAACTCTGCATCCGGTTCCAAGTTCTACACGATCAAGAATGCAAGCTTCCCATATTCCAGAGTGATGAATCAGGAAAATGTTCCTAACATTTCAAGAGTAGATGTGTCGGACAGCCAGTTCAAGGTAACAACATACAGAACCAGTGATATGAGTGTGGTTGATTCGTTTGCGATCAATAGAAAGCATGTACATAATATGAAGGCAGTATCTGCCGGAGAAGCCACCTGTCTGGATGAAGGCAATATCGCATACTGGTACTGCGATGAATGCGGCAAATATTTCCGTGATGCAGACGGCAAACAGGAAATCACACTTTCTGATACAGTAGTTGCGGCAAAGGGACACAGCTATGGCGCATGGCAGGTTGTAACAGCAGCCACAACATCTGCTACAGGAATAAAGAAGCATGAATGTACTGTTTGTGGAAAGGTAGAGACAGCATCCATCCCGGTTATTCAGGAGACGACAACAGAGAATGTGACGACTGAGGAAGAAACGACAGAAAAAGTTATGACCGAGGAGGCTACAACTGAGACAACTCAGAAAGGAACAACCGAGGATGCATCGACAGAAGAGGATGGAACAACTGGAGATGTAACAGCAGAGCCAACGACAGAGTTAACCGAAGAGGATACAACCATAGATAAGACAACAGAGGCAATGACCGGAGAAATGGAAGATACAGAATCAACAATATCTTCAGAGACTACTAAAGATACAGGTACAACCGAAGATAAGACCGGTAAAGATGCTAAGCTCGTAAAGACAGGTGATACAACACCGATCATTTATGTAGCTGTTATCGGAATCTGTGCATGCTTTGTTGGAGCAGGCTGTGTATTTGCAAAGAGCAGAAAGAATAAACAGTAAGTGACAGTTATACAGAAAAATATAAGAATCCCGTTTGGTGTATGCCAGGCGGGATTCTTGTGGTATTGTAAGAATGAATCAAATAAAATATGAAAAAGACTGTTGTTTGAATAATTCAAACAGCAGTTTTTTGTTGTTATAAATTAGTCGCAAAATGACGCAAATATCGCTTTTGTTATATTGATATAAATAAAAAAAATATTATTATATTTATAAATTAAACAAGGACGTAACTATATAAATGAGATAAAACAAACGGATAAAAATCAGGAAAAGGGAGTATGATGGATATGAAGAATCAGGTAGTATTGGATTGGAATCAGTATGTAGCACTTGCAAGACAGACACAGTAGCAGAAGGCTGTGTTCTGCTTGAGAATAAAGATCAGGCACTTCCACTTGTAAAAAGATGAGAAGGTGGCAGTATTTGGAAGAATCCAGAATCACTATTATAAGAGCGGAACCGGTTCAGGAGGAATGGTAAATGTATCAAAGGTCTATGGAATCGTAGATGGTTTGCGTGAGAGTGGTCAGGTCATTCTGGATGAGGAGCTGATCAGGATCTATCAGGACTGGGAAGAGACACATCCATTTAACGAAGGCGAAGGCTGGGGAAATGAACCATGGTGTCAGGAAGAAATGGAGCTGACCGATGAGGTTGTGGAAGCAGCCGGTAAGCGATCAGAGACAGCTATCGTGATCATCGGACGTACAGCAGGCGAGGATAAAGATGCAAGCGATACCAAGGGTTCTTATCAGCTTACAGATGTGGAAGAAGACCTGCTCACAAAAGTAAGAAAGAACTTTGATAAGATGATCGTTTTATTAAATGTCGGTGGTCTGCTCGATATGAGTTTTACAGACCGTTACCAGCCGGAAGCCGTTATGTATGTATGGCAGGGCGGCATGGTCGGCGGACTTGGAACAGCAGATGTATTAACAGGAGCTGTTTCACCATCCGGTCATCTGACAGACACGATCGCATATAAAGTTGCTGATTATCCTTCTACACCATATTTTGGTGATCCGGATAAGAATTATTACAGTGAAGATATCTATGTCGGATATCGTTATTTTGAGACTTTCGCAAAGGACAGCGTCAGATATCCGTTTGGATATGGCCTGTCCTACACAACATTTGAAAAGTCAGTCGTTGTATTTTCAAATGAGTCGGAGAAACAGCAGTTTACTCTTCATGTAACTGTTTCAAATGTCGGTTTAAAGAAAGGAAAAGATGTTGTTCAGGTCTATGTGGAAGCTCCACAGGGTAAGCTTGGAAAAGCAGATAAGGTTCTTGTCGGATTTGCAAAGACAAAGGAGCTTGCACCGGGTGAATCCGAAGAAGTAGAGATCACTGTTCCATATAGCCGCTTTGCATCCTATGACGACTCCGGTATTACAGGACATGCGTATGCATTTGTATTAGAAGCAGGCACATATCATGTATTTGCCGGTGCAGATGTCAGAAGTGCAGAATGTGCAGGCACGTTTGAGCTTGCAGATGGTCTTGTGATCGAGCAGCTTTGCTCTGCACTTGCTCCGGTAGAAGCGTTTGACAGAATGAAGGCAGCAGAGACAGAGAACGGATATCAGGTCATGATGGAAGCAGCACCACATCATGCATCAAACGAGAAGCAGAGAAGACAGGATCATCTTCCGCAGGAGATCCGTCAGACGATGGGTATGCATACATTATCCGATGTGGCAGATGGTTCGATCGGAATGGATAAATTTATTTCAGAATTGACAGACGATGACCTTACTTGTATCATTCGAGGAGAAGGCATGGGAAGTTCACTTGTAACACCGGGAACGGCAGCAGCATTTGGAGGTGTATCTAAGTCGCTGATCAACCGTCATGGAATCCCTTCTGTATGCTGCAGTGATGGACCGTCCGGTATGCGGTTAGATTGTGGTGTGAAAGCATTCAGCCTGCCAAATGGAACGATCATCGGATGTACATTTAATACGGAGCTTGTAAAAGAGCTTTATACCTGTACCGGTTATGAGATGATCGCACAGACGGTGGATTGTTTACTTGGACCTGGTATGAATATTCACCGTCATCCGTTAAATGGAAGAAACTTTGAATATTTCTCAGAAGATCCATATGTGACAGGATGCTTTGCCGGTGCGATGTTAGAAGGTCTGCATGCAGCAGGTGTAACAGGGGCAGCCAAAGCATTTCTGTGCAAATAATCAGGAGATGAGACGACATTTTGCAGATCCTGTTGTATCAGAACGTGCACTTCGGGAGATCTATCTGAAAGGTTTTGAGATGATCGTAAGAAGCGGTGTCTGCGATGCGATCATGACGACATACGGACCGGTAAACGGAGTATGGACAGCCGGAAATTATGATCTCTGTACGACAATCCTCAGAGAAGAATGGGGATTTAAAGGTATCGTTATGACTGACTGGTGGGCATCCATCAATGAGCGTGGACAGGAGCCGGATAAGATTAATTTTGCGGCAATGGCACGTGCGCAGAATGATATCTATATGGTATGTCCGGATGGATCAACAAATGCCAGCGGAGACAATACAGCCGCAGCACTCGTAGATGGACGACTGAAGCGTGCGGAGCTTCAGAGAAATGCAGCGAACATCTGTGGCTTTGTACTCGATACAGAAGCAATGCGAAGAGCAATGGGCTGCCCGACAGAGGTATCGATCATCAATCGTCCGGCGGAACCGGATGATGTTGATCTGTCAGAGGTTGAATTTGTCAGATTAGATGGCGACTATGAATTACGACTTGATACCAAGGAGTCGAAGGCCGGTGTAAATTATGTTCTTCCATTTGATGTACAGAAAAAAGGAATTTATGAGATTGAACTGATCGGGAAGCTCCGATCTTTCAGAACTTGCCCAAATGCCATGTACGTTGTATTATACCAATATACCGATCCTCAGTTTCACATTCCATGGAACAAATGGGGAAGACATGGTTATCAAAAAAGAATTTGATCTGCATACCAGATTTTCAGTTATGCGTCTGAATGTCGGTAAAAATGGTCTTCATTTAAAACAGATCCGATTCAGATATTTAAGGGAGGGCAAAATTTGGAATTAAATATTTTACTGAAGATAGCAATTATCTTTCTGTTTTTTACAGCCGTTGATATATGCGGACATTTCATCTTTAAGACAAAGAGAAATGTCCCGGAATGGCTGCTCACGATAGGGGTAGTTCTGGCTTTTGCCGGGACTACCTTTCTTGGCGTACGCAGTTATTTCGATGATACAGATACAAATGAGCAGGGTATCTATATGGCATATTGCTATATAATGGATGGCAATTCAGACCAGGCAGTCCGGATTCTGAATGATATATCAGGCAGTTCGGAGGAAAAAAAGAGGTGCTTGGTGCAGCCTGTGATACGATGAATGGCGATTATATCAATGGGTATTTCAAAACCCAGGAGCTATTAGAACGAAAAAGGGATCAGCAAGGCTGGCAAAACCTGCCTGACGAAGCTTGATACTTATTGCTCCGAAAAGCTTGGTATGACAGATGGTGGAACAGAGGCATATACGGATTATGAAGCATATCTTTCGGATCTGGAAAAGCAAGGTGCGGTGGAGAAAGCTACATATAAAAGCGGATCCGATGATGTACAGGAAAAAAGAAGACGGCAGGACAGGAGTTTTTTTCTGCTTTAGAAGAGTATGTGGATGAACGGCATTTCACCAGAAAAGAAAAGCGCAAATATGAAAAGGCGTATGAGCTTGACAACAAGATCCATGGAGTGGCTGTTTCGGAGCTTACAGAGGATGATATCAAGGACCTGAAACATACCTATGGAGAAACAGAGGAGATCCTTCGCAGGGAGGTCAGCTTTTTATGTTTATCAACAGGATTATGATAAGGCGAAGGAAAAAGCATCGGAATTGAACCGACAATTTAAAAGTCCGGAGAATACGGTTATTTATACGGATGTGATCGCCGAAGAGGTTTACCGTAACAACATGGATAAAAACTATACAGAGGCTTCCTTTGATATGAAGGATGAGGAGATCAGAAAGCTGGTGAAACAGGCAGAACGTACGAAGGAAAAAAAAAGCACAGAAGCTGATTGATGAAGAGGGCTATGAAGGAAAGCATGCGGATGAGATCAATGAATTATTAGAAGAGGCAGATGAAAGTTACGAGGAAGCATGTAATGTTCCGATCAAGCGTGCGGCAAATTATATTCTGGTACAGATACCACGACATGGCGATGATACCGGCTTTTATGAACTGCAGCTGTCGAAGCTGTACCTTGCAATGGATGACCGGGATACTGCAAATGAACATCTGCATCAGATAATTGATAATAGTGTAGCGATCAGCGATCAGTCCTCTTTGAAGGATTCGATCGATGAGGTTGTTACCCAGTATAATCAGATATCCAATGATGCATACAATCCGGAGCTGAATGCAGCTGTGACTGATCTGGTGGACAAACAGAGTGCACAGGTTGTTCCGGTGTCAGAGGATACCATTAATGGTTCATTTAATTCTTATGTATCAACGACTTTGAAATATGACAGGATCAGTATTCATATCAGCCGGATCGATACAACAGATTATCCTGCTATCCGTGCTTACATCAATATTAACGGAACAAAGGATTCCAAGGAAGAGCTGGCAGACCAGTTTACAAAGGAAGACTTTTCAGTGATCGATACACAGTATGAGATAACAGATTTTACCTTACATAGTGGTGCGGAGAGTGAAGGAGCAAGCATCGGTATTGTCATGGATAAGAGTGGAAGCATGGAGGGAGCAGCGCTTGAAAATGCAAAACAGGCAGCGGCAGAAGCAGTCGATCATATAACAGCAGAAAAGATGATGATCATTTTCCTATGATAATGAAGCATATCTGGAACAGACCCTGACATCAAAAAGCGGAACCCTGAAGAATTCTATTAATAATATATCAAGTGGTGGTGGAACCAATATTTCGGCTGGTTTAAATCTTGCACTGGATAATCTGGAAAGCGCGAATGGAAGCCGGGCTGTGATCCTGATGTCCGATGGACAGGACGGCGGTTCGGAGGAGGATATGCAGGCGGCAGTTGATCGCGCGGTAGAGCTTGGCATCAGTGTATATACGGTTGGATTTGGTGAGTGTGATGATGCCTATATGCAGGCGATCGCAGAATACACAGGTGGAAAATTTGTAAAGGCAGAGGCATCCACGGAGCTGTCGGATATTTATCTGTATCTGCAGAAATATATTGTCAATAATTACAGCATTGAATATACTGTGACCAGAAATCCGGAAGCAGATCCAAGATTTCTGACGGTTGATATTGCAGAATATAATGCATCAGAGACCAAGGATTATTATATAAATGAAGAAAACAGACCGGAAGATCTGGGGCAGGATGATCTGATCCGGAAGGTAGACGAGAATACACTTGGCATATCATCCGTCACACCGGGGAATGCATCGGAAAAGGATGTAAAGGCAGGTATAACCGTTACCGTAAATGGAGGTGGATTTGCTGATATTGAAAGTGTATTTATCGGAAATACAGCTTTGACGGATATACAGGTAACAGATAGAACAAGTCTGACTGGCGTACTGACCGGAGAACTCACCGCAGGCATTTACGATGTAAAGGTAAGAACAACCGATGGAAGAGTTGTAACAGGAAGTGCTGCTTTCAAGGTATTTAAGGCAGGAACCTCAGAGTCTGTAAGAATAGGAGATATGACGATCACAGCAGATTCGATCGGACAGGTGGCAGATGACAGGCTGGCAGCCAGTGGTAATGTTATGATCAATGGTTTTATGCATTGCTCAGGTGATATGGAGATGATCGTGGCAGATATGGATCCGGAGCTGGAGCTTGTGTCCGGCAAGACGATAAAGGCAGGAGATTCCGGTACAATTCAGGGTGATGGCAAGCTTTATGTCAGTTATACAGAAATGCAGGAAAAAAGCAGCAGATTTGCGGATCTTGTCATGAATGGCAGGGATTATATTGTTGCAGAGTCAGGCTTTTTATGCAACGATAGATGAGGAGAAGACATCCTTTGATCAGAATCTTTCAAACATGAATATATCGATCCCATTTATCATGGATATCAAGGCGGCGGAAGTAAAATTATACAGTAACCGCTTGCAGATCGACATTGATTCGATCCGGGTGGATAAAATGATAAAATCAGGAATTAAGTCACTAAAGCATGAAACCGGTGCCAACAAATACAAAAAGACAGAAAAACCACAGGAAAGAGCCAGCTTAAAGGAATTTGGCGTTTCCGATTTCTTTAAGGGCTTTGATATTTCTGCTTCAGTAGCAGTTACAGCAGATGGACTGGAGTTTGGTGGAGAACTGACTTTGTCTCCCGGATGATAAGATCAGCTTTGGAATATTTGGAATAAATGAAATGTCGGTCAAGCTGAATTCGCTGGATCCGGAGCATGAATACTGGAAAATTGGCGGTAAGATTGATTTTTCAACATCAATAGGTGCATTTGGTAATACCGGAATTTCCGGCTTTGATGGATATCTGTCATCCTATTACTGGATTCCGGATACAGTTAAGCTTGATGCAAATCTGCGGCCGGGACCAAGAGTCTGCGAGATAATGGAGATCAATAAGGTAGGCGGAGAATTACAGGGTATGAGCACATTGCTGATCGGACTATATGATTCTCTCGTATCTGAAGAGACAAAGAAGATCCTAAATGCCGGAATCGATCAGACGTTATATGATAAGGATATTAAGCTGATCGGAACTGTTGAGGCAGAGGCGGATCTGTTCGGATGCTTTGGCGACGAGAATACCGGAAATCAGTGGATGAAAAAGTTCAGGCAATGGGGCGAGATCGGAAATGCAAAGGGACAGGTTGAGATCAATTTCAGCGAGCCGGAGTTTGCTGTTTCAGCAGAAATGTCATTGCTTGGTGCTGAAAAAGCAAAGGCAGGAGCCAAGATCAACAAGGATGGACTTGATATATCGGCGGCACTCGAGCTTGGAATTTCCGGTTTTGGCTGCGAGGTAAAAAAGGAAGTGCAGCAGCAAATCTTGGAGGAAACTTCACGGAGCGATATATTAAGATTGGAGTAAATGGAAATGTAGATATGGCGCCGGTGGATGTCCATGCAAAGGGTGACTGCAAGCTCACGATCGATTGGGACAGAGAGTTCAGTAAAGCCAAGGTAACATTAAATTATAAGGCGAATAACGGAAAACAACAGGAAAAATCTATATGGTATGATGAAGATGGAGGTCTGTTCCTGTGGGATAAGATCAGCACATCATCTAATTAAGGGGGCGGTTTAACATGAAGAGAGTAAGGAAAGCAATGTGGAAGCTGTGGACAGGTGTATTATTATTTATAGGGATGATCGTCTGGCTTCCGATACAGGTGTGGGCAGCACAGACAGAAGTCGAGATTGATATGCCGGAGGGTTACAGTAAGGCGGTCTTTTTGTAACCTGGGAAAATTATGAACAGCCTGGAACGATTGTGCTGACTTCACCATCCGGTAAAGTATATAGCAAGAAAAAACGCCGGATCAGGTTTATGAGGCAAATGGCGAAGCAATCATACATGTCGGAAAAGGAGAAGAAGGTACATGGAAGGCTGCGGTAACCGGAGAAAATCTTGGTGTGGTGGACGTAACGATAGGTGAGGTTCCGGATTCGCTGGCCATCAGTAAATTTGAAATATCAGAAAAAAAAAGGAACCGGAAGTGTCAAGGTAAACTATAAGATCACAGACTGCCCGGATGAGCTCTATGTGGAGGTGTTTGCAGATACTGATTCAGAGGGCTTTGACGGAACCTGCGTATATAGTGACAATATGGAAAAAAATCCGGATCGTTTACATTTGATCTGGATCAGCTTCCAAGCGGAGAATATCATTTTTATATCCGTGTATCCGTAGACGGTGTGTATCAGCGTGCCTATAGTGATGTATTTATCAGCTATCAGAATCCGGAGGATGCAGAGAAGGTTTCCGGGGTAAAGGGTGGAACATATAATGATGGATATTATATTTCATGGAAAGCTTCTAATGAGGAAGCTTATACGGTACGGGTTTATGATGAGGCACATAATCTGATCAGAGAAGAGGGGCAGGGAACCACGGATTTCTATTATGATGATTTTACAGGTGATGCTTCTAAGGTTTATCTGGCAGTGATAAGAACAGATGAGAACTGCAGGTATGAGCTTGTGTCGGCAGATACTGCAGTAAAGGCTGATGCTGATGTAGTCTTTGATACAGATGCAGACAGAACAAAGAGCAGCTTCATTCAGGCAACGGTCACGATGCAGGATAAGAATACATTTGATGCATATCTGGGAGATGAGCGGATACTTACGGATGAAAAAGAAAATGGTATGTATCGGGTGAACTTAAAGGATGGAGATAATACGGTGACCTTTGTTATTACGGATCCGGCAGGCAATGCTGTAGAATATTCCAAAGAGATCTATGTGGATACCGTACCACCGCAGTTGTCCATATCCGAGGATGTTGATGGAAAGGTAGTAACCGAAAATACCATTTATCTGAATGGTTATACGGAAGCAGGAGCTTCCCCTGACCTTGAATGGCGAACCGGTCGAACTGACACAAAAAGCTATTTCCATAAAAAGTGTCACTTGCAAATGGAGAAAATACACTGGAGCTGATCGCAGAGGATGCAGTAGGAAATCAGTCAGTTTACAGAGCTGTGGTGACCTTTTGAAGCTGCAAAAACAGTAAAACGTGTATTTGAATATGTGATACTTGGTGGTCTGGTACTGGTATTATTGATCCTTTATATTATTGTATTTGTCAAGGGGCGAAAAAAGGAGGAAGCAGTCATGATCGTATATACAATCATTCAGGTGGTCATTACGCTTGCTGCGGCTGGTGTGATCGGTTACAGTATATTTCTGACTGTACAGGTTTCCGGTGACCGGCTGCTGACCATGGACAGTACATTAGGTTATCGGTACGCGGTTGCTTATCGCCAGTGGCAGTTATATGCAGGCATTGCTATTGCGGTATTACTGCTTTTGTGGGTGCTGTATATACTGGCTTGGCATAGATACAGGATAAAACACAGAGAAGAGCGTCTGGCTAAAAAAACAGCGAAAAAAGCGGCAAAAAGGCAGGAAAAACAGAAGAAAAAGACAGATGCAAAGAAGCCTCAGACAGCTGCCGATGACACAGTATCAGATAATTATGATGTAAGCATGCAAAGCTATTATCCAAATGGATATGATACAGATAACTGGGGCTATTATCCAAATGGATATGATACAGATAACTGGGGCTATTATCCAAATGGATATGTTGCAGAGAATCAGGGCTATTATCCGAATGGATATGCTGCAAATGCACAGACATATATGCCGGATACATATGGACAATATATATCATCGGACGAAAAGAATGCTCCGGACACAAAACAGGAATGAAATGAAAAAGAGCCATTTCAGACGTTAACGAATCTTATTATTAATAAAAGGGACTGTAAAAAAACTCCCCTAAAAAGAAAAAATAGCTATGGGTTCATGCCTATAGCTATTTTTGGGTATAATAAATTATGCAACTAACTCAAAATACCAAGGGTAATTATACACCTCGTTTTCAGGTATTTATCCTATCTCGCCATGCTTTTCATAGCTGGTGATACGGGAGATGGAATTGTCTTCGTTTACAAAGACTACCGTTGGTCGGTATTCTTTGGCTTCTTCAGGTGTCATAGAAGCATAACACATCAGAATGATATGGTCGCCTACCTGAACCTGTCTGGCAGCGGCACCATTTAAACACATAACACCGGATCCCGGTTCTCCGGCAATCGTGTATGTCTCAAAACGATTTCCATTTTCAATATCAACAATCTGCACCATTTCATATTCAAGAATTCCTGCTTCCTTCAAAAGCTCAGAGTCTACGGTGATACTGCCGACATAATTCAGTTCAGCCTGTGTAACAACGGCTCTGTGGATCTTACTTTTTAACATGGTAATATTCATTAGAATGACACCTCTTTATTCTTTCTCACCGCACATACTATAACATAAAAAGAAAAAATGCAATATAGAAATATAAGAAATTGTAGAAAAAGGATGCAAAAAGGATGCAACTATATTGCATAAAATATGTAGTGGTCATGTACATTTAATATGTCGGGAAAAATGAAAAGAAAGCTTAAGAAAGTTTAATAAAAAAATAGACCCGTATTAATGAACAAAATCGATGGTTTGTGTTAATATTTTTACAGCGCTGAAAAAATATACATATTAATTTTGTTTGTTAAAATGTAGGATCACAGCAGGAGGTAATTATTTTGAAGAAAATAAGAAAAGAAACAGCAGGTAATAAGACAACACAGGTAAGCAGAAAAAGGCACTATAAAAAGATGGCAGCACTTGCCATTGCAGGAGTTCTGGCAACAGGAACTGCACTTACAGGCTGTGGAAAGAAGAATATAGATTACAGTGTAGACGGTGAATCAGGAAACGGAGGCAGCTCGGACAGTGGAAGCCTTCAGGGTAAGTACGGAATACCGGAATCCTGTGATACTACACTGGACGCTGGAAGCAGCGGATCAGCAAACTTGCAATAGAAGCAGATGAGGTAACAGTGCCGGATACGGTAGATCTTCCGACTGTATATGTAAAAAGAAAAGAATCATCAAATGATACCAGAAAACAGATCGTAGAAGCTGTCCTTGAAAAAGAAAAAGGTATTTATACATATGATTATAACAATATGACAAAAGCAGATATTCAGGACCAGATCGATGAGTATGAAAAGGAAAAGAAGGATTCTGCAGCAAATGGAGATAATTCCAGTGCATCCTGGTTTGATTCCCCAAGATCTCGGACCTGAAAGATCAGCTTCAGAGTGCACCGGATGAATATCCGGCGGCTGATGATTATTCCGGTAGTGCCTTTATCGGAGAGATCAACGGAAGAAAATATATTATGTATATGGACGACCAGGACGGCGGAAGTGGTTCCGTAGGTCTGAAGGATTCGCTGATCACCTACCGTCCAAAAGATGGAATGAACGGAGTATATTATTCAACTCCGGACAGTGGGGATGATCTGTCAGATGTAGATGTGTCAGCCTCAAATGTATGTACATTTACAAAGGAAGAGGCACAGTCCATTGCAGACGATTTTATCGGCAAGGTCGGTATTTCAGATGCATCCCTGACTGACACACAGGATCTTTACTGGTATTACTATGGAACAGACGGGAATACCGAGGCTGTCGATGTTGATGGGTATGTATTTACATACAGCAGAGCAATCAATAATCAGACTACCGATGTTCCGGAAGCCTGGAATGTTGATAATATTACGCAGGATGATGGATCGGTAAGCATTCCTGCTGAAACCTGTACGGTATATGTTGATTCTAATGGTATTATATCTGCAAGCTGGGTATCCTATCTGGAAACAACCGGAAAAACAGAGTCAAATGAACTCTTATCATTTAAGGAGCTGTTAGAAAAAGCAAATAAGAATATTGCAGAATACTATACCACATATCCAACCAGATATAAAAAAGTAGAGTTTAATTCTATGAAGCTTGGATATTATCTGGAGAAGACAGATGAAGAAGGAACATTCAAATATGTACCTGCATGGATATTGACACAGTATGAGGATATGACCGATTCCACAAATGAGACATATCCAACCCAGATGGTTGTTCTTGATGCTACAGATGGTACGGTGATCGATCTGATGGAACTGTCCAAGGCACTTGGCACATATCAGAGTTATGAAACAGATACGATCGCAAGAGATGTATCCGGTGAAGGAGATTCATCGATAACCTCTGTCGGAGATACAGATTCATCAGAGGATACAACAGATGCTTCTTCCGATACAACAGATGACACAACCGGTGACACAGCTGAAAAGTAATGAAATGATTAGGTAAATACATTTATAAATTAATCATTTACTGGATATGATCCAGAAGCTATAATAAATGAGAGAAGAAAAAGAGGAGGTTCTTATATGCAGAACAAAACAAAGAGTAAAGAGGGATTTCGTACATATCGTAAGAAGATGGCAGCTATACTGTTGGTTGGTATGCTGGCAGTCAGCACAGCAGTTACCGGCTGTGGCAAGAAGGATATTGATTATGATGTAGAAGGAAATGGTGGTTCCGGAAGCAATGCGGACAGTGGCAGCCTGCAGGGTAAATATGGAATACCTGAAAGCTGTGATACCGAGATCGCAACAGGAGATTCCGGTATTCAGAAGATTGCAATCGATGCAGAAGAAGTGATCGTACCGGATACAGGAGATCTGTATGTTGCATCGTTTAAGAAGAAAGAAACAACAAATGATAGTAAAAAAGAAACAGTAGAGGCAGTTCTGGACAAAGATAAGGGTATCTATGAATATGATTATGATAAGCGTACCAAAGAAGATATTCAGACTGAGATCGATATGTATGAAGCCGAAAAGGAAAAAAAGGTGACAGTGACATGGCATCTTATTATGATTCCTGGATCAATGATCTGAAGGATGAGCTTGCGACTGCACCGGATGAATATCCTGCAGCAGGCGATTATACAGGAGATACTTTTATTGGTTCGATCGGAGATACAAGGTTTACGGTATCCACTCCGAGCGAGGAAAATGGTACAACCGGATATTCCCTGTATCTTGCGGATGATTTCTTAAAATATCGTCCAAAGGATGGAGCAAGTGGATGTTATTCAACTTCCATGGACGATTACATGCAGTATGGTGGAGATGAGTCAGATTCTGTAGATGCAAATACAAATCAGTGTACATTTTCAGAAGATGAAGCAAGACAGATGGCAGATGATTTCCTTGCAAAAGTCGGATGTACGGATGTTACCTTAAAGAATACATCAGCACTTTGCTGGGTTTATTATGATGATAATGGTGACAACCAGTCAACAGATGTGGATGGATATACATTCACATATTCAAGAGCGATCAATAACCAGCCAACCGCAACAGTAAATGCATGGAATGTCGATAACATCCAGCAGGACAATGCATCCATTGATATTCCAAAGGAGGAATGTTCCATCAGCATTGATTCCAAGGGTATCAATAGTGCAAGCTGGAGCGAATATCTGGAAGCAGATGGAGAACCACAGGCAACACAGATTCTTTCCTATAAGGATCTGTTAGATAAAATGAATGAAACCGTTCCTGAATATTACAGCAAGTACACATCTCATTACAAGAAGATTGAATTTAACGGTATGGAGCTGACCTATTTCCTGAAAGCAGGAGACAAAGAAGGAACCTTTGAATATATTCCGGCATGGATATTATCCCAGTATGAGGAATATCAGGATTATACAGATAAGGACAGCCCGACACAGATGGTTGTAGTCGATGCAAGAGACGGATCAGTGATCGATCTTCTGAACTGGCCAAGTCACTTGGCACATATTATACATATGATGACAAAGACGATTCCGATACAGAAGACGTAGACGATACGGATACAGACACAGATACATCTTCTGAAGATACATCCGCTGAGGACACTTCTGCCGAAGATACATCTTCTGAAGAATAAAAATATTAATATAAAAGATATGCTCATGTACTGTTTCATTGTAATAAGCAGTACATGAGCAGTTTTAATTATTCAGAAAATATACAGCTATGATGCGAAAATGATTTTTCCCTGTGTTTTAATTAGAAAGTCGTAAGATAATTTGGAGAAAAAATACAAAAATTGGAGAAGATACGGATACTTCCAGATAGTGCAGAGAAGTGACCGGGCTCGGGAAAGAAATAAAATATATTTACGATATGAGGAGGAAGGAAGATGAGAAAACAGATTCAGGAGAAGAGGAACCGCCTGGCTGATGTTTGGAACAATGATGATGGCGGCGGTATTTACCGGATGCGGGAAAAAAGATATCGACTATGATATCGATGGATCCGGCGGAAAAAAGGACAGCGGAAGTATTCAGGATAAGTACGATATTCCAAAGTCATATGATGACAGTATAGCAGTAGGGGGATTCGGGTTTGAGTGAGATCACATTGAAGGTGGATGAGATCTCGGTTCCTGATACATCAATCATGTATACTGAGAAGTTAACAAAGAATGATACCGCAGGAGAGGCACTTAAAAAAAAATAGCGGAAGCGATATTTGATAAGAGCAAAGGAATCTATGCTTATGATGAGGACAATCAGACAAAGGCAGATATAGAAGAACAGATCGCATCCTATGAACAACTGAAAAAAGAGCTGGGAACCGATGCGGAACGTATTAAGGAGATAAATGATACGCTTACAGAGCTTCAGGATGAGCTGGAAAAAGCACCGGAAGATTATCCGGCTGCCGGAGATTATTCTGCAACAAAGTACCTTGGAACATGTGGTCAATATGAATTTGTTCTGAGGACACCGGATGATACGATTTTAAGCTATAATTTATCATTGAAGGAGGATGCCATGGTATATAGACCTGCAGACGGAACAGAGGATGGAACGGAGATGATCGATCATGGCGGCTATGTGTCATTAAATGACAGTATAAAATATGGTTCCGAAGGTGCAGAGGAGGCACTGAACGATAAAAACCAGTGTAAATATTCAGAAGAGGAAGCATTGGAGATAGCAGAAGAATTTCTGAAGAAGATCGACTGTAATGATATGACACTTGGAGAGTCCTCCGCACTGGCATGGACCTATGATGATGCTTTATCAACGCTTATAGAGCGTGATATTGATGGGTATTATTTTACATTTAACCGGATGATAAAGGATCAGTCTCTTGGAGAGGGCTTACAGGCATTGAATGTTGACAATATGGTGCAGCAGGAAGCAGGGTGTGGATATACCTACAGATTACTGTAAGATTGCGGTGGATGATAATGGAGTGATCGGAGCTGTCTGGACGAATAATCTGTCTGTCGAAGGTGAGGCAGAGGAAACAGAACTGCTTTCTTTTTAAAGAACTGATGAAGCGGGCGGATTCATCTGTTTCTGAATATTATGCAAAAGTATAATACACAGTACAAGTCGATCGAATTTAATCGTATGCAGCTTACCTATTGTCTGAAACCGGGAGCACAGGTCGGTGAATTTGAATATGTGCCGGCATGGATCATATCGCAGGTTGAAGTATATGAATTTGATGAAGTTACATATGAAGATCCTCAACAGATGGTCGTGCTGGATGCAACCGACGGATCCTATATTGATATCCTTGAGGTATCGAAGGCACTGGGAACATGCAGTGTAATACAGGATTAAACGGAGGCGGTATAAGGATAATAAAAGAAGTCATTTTTATCTGATATATGAGGGAAAACGGGAAAATCTTTAAGTAAGAAGGGATACAAATGATGAAAATGGACCTTACAAAAAAAGAAAAATGATGGCACTGTTTCTTGCAGGAACTCTTACAGTATCTGCGGCTGTTACAGGATGCGGAAGGAAAAAATGTAGACTACAATGTAGATAATACCCAGCCGAAACAAACAGAGGCAGATCTGGGACAGACGGAGACATCTGCATCCGGAGAAGATCTGGATAGTGGAAGTCTGTGGAGTAAGTATAAGATTCCATTTACCTGTGATACGGAGATTGCGGTTGGAGATACCGGCTTATCAAAGATCCATGTAACGGATGATGATATCAGTGTTCCGGATACCTCCGACCTTCAGATCGCACAGTATAAGAAGAAAGATCCGGAGAGTAATGAAGTGAAGAAGCAGGTGGCAGAGAATCTGTTTGATAAGGATGAGGGAATCTATGTATATGATTCCATGCATCGGATAAAAAAGGACATTCAGGCAGAGATCACACAGTATCAGACAGCAAAGGAGAATTATCCGGATCCTGTATTTGCGGATTCCTATGATTCATGGATCAGCGATCTGGAAACGGAACTGGCAGATGCCCCGGACAGTTATCCGGCTGCCGGAGATTATTCCGCGGATGATTATGTTGGTACTGTGGATGGGAAGGAATATGAATTGTATTACAAAACCGACAGCGTTTATCGTTCCTTTAATATGCGGGAAGATCTTATGATGTATCGTCCGAAAGAAAAGGCAACGTATGTCACGCCATATTCAAAGGCTGACTATGAAAGAGAGACAGGAACAGAAGCGGATCAGGAGAATACAGTTCAGAATGCCTGCAGCTATTCCAAAGAGGAAGCACAGATGAAGGCAGAAGAATTTCTGTCGAAGATCGGTGCGAAGGATGTAGCCTTACAGGACAGTTCTGATCTTTACTGGGTATATACAGATGCGACAAATTCGGTTGTTGCTACGGATGTGGATGGGTATTCGTTCACCTACGTAAGAGCTGTTGATAAGCAGCCGGTGTCAACGATGGCATTTAATCAGGTTGAAAATCTGCAGAAGCAGGTGGAATATTATGATGTGCCGGTTGAACGCTATGAGATCACAATGGATTCCAATGGAATCATCAATGCGAACTGGTGTGATTATCTGGAGTCCACCGGAGAAAGTGCAAAGACTGAGATCCTTTCATTTCCGGAGCTGCTTGAAAAGGCAAATGAAACCATACCGGAATATTACAAAACCTATCCATGTAAATATAACGCGATCAATTTTAATGATGTGACCTTGACCTATTACCTGACAGCAGGCGCAGCAGATGGACAATTTGAATATAAACCTGTCTGGATCTTTTCTTCCTGTGATGATAAATCGGATCCGGATTATCCAAGTGAGATGGTGGTATTAGATGCAGCCGATGGATCTGTGATCGATATGTTGAATGTAGCAATGAAGATATCAGCAGATTAAAATTAGACTTGATATTCAATCCCGGTTATGTGAAAATGGTAGCAGGTGAAAATGGTTACATATGTATATTAAGGGATACATTATATGAGTACACAAAACAGTCTTGTTATCATAAAAGAGAAAATTGCAGGTGTCATGCTGGATGATAAGCGCATGAAAGCGGATGATATTGCTAAAAAAGTCCTGAAGGGAAGAAAAACGGGAATGCAGCACGCCTCCAAAGTGGATGCAGGATGCATTTCATATTACAAAGGCAGAGTCAGAGAATGGATTATGCTATTATGTGAAACCAAAGAAGAAAGAGGTAAAGAATTTCTTCTTTTATATCCATGGCGGCGGTCATTGTATGGAAATCAACAAAAACCAGTGGGAATTTGTTGCGACTGTGGTCGAGGAAAATGGATATGGTGCGGCTGTTCCGATCTATCCGCTGGCGCCAGAGCATAATGCACAGGATACTTTTGATATGCTGATCGGGACATACAGACATCTGACCAGGCAGGAGACAATCGACCGTCTGGTTGTTGTTGGAGATTTCCACAGGCGGTGGACTGGCGTTATCACTGGCAGTTCTGGCATGGAAGGAAGGTGTTCGCAGACCGGATAAGCTGGTGTTGTTATCACCTTCATTAGATACAGAATTTATGGATGGAAATCTCGCCAATCATATGCTTGATCGCAAGAAAGAGGTACGGAAGTATTATTACCGGCTGGGCATTAAGGAATTTCTTAGCAGGTACTGGATTCAGGATCTGTATCATCAGAATGAATATACCTGCCCGATCTATGCGGATCTGACTGATATCTGTGATGAGATCGCCATATTCACAGTAGAAAATGATCTGCTGAACAGCTATGCAAGATTATTATATGATAAGCTTAAGAAAGAGCAGATCCGGATTCACTATTTTGAATATTTTGGAATGCCTCATGATTATATTGAGCATCAGCATGTGCCGGAATGCCGTATGATCATCAATCGTATCAGCGACAGTATCAAGGATGAAGCAAAGCTTGTAAATCCTGAGATCAAGCGTGCAGTATGGGCACGGTCAATGGTAGCGGAACGATATCCGAAGCTGTTTCAGGATGATGAGTCGATTAAGATTGCAGCCAAATTAAATGTGTCACATAAGGATTTCAATGCGATGTATCAGGAATATGATCGCCTTGTTAAGATTGGACGGATCGTAGAGATTGACAAACGGGTAAAACAGTTTATTATGAGGTATGCAGATGGCGTTATTGTAAATGTCGGAGCTGAGTTAGATACCATGTTTTCCCCGCATGGATAATGGTAGGATCCGATGGTACAATGTAGATATGCCTGAGACCATGGAACTGCGGCGCAAGATGGTGGAGAGCAGGGACCGGGAGCAGAATATCGGCAAATCAATCCTTGATTTTTTCATGGCTTGACAGTGTGAAGAAGAAACCGGGTGAAGCAATCTTATTTGTATGCTGTGATGTAACGAAGTATTTTACGGATAAGAAGCTGCAGGCGTTTCTGAATGCGATATGGGAGCGGTTTCCGGGGTGCTGAGGTACTGTTTGATGTCAAGAACTCCGTTGGCAGAAAACGGGCAAATCTGAAAGTATTAACAGGAAAGAAGAAAGGTTCGTTTATAAAAGTAAGTATCGATAACTGTACCAGCCTGATGTATGACTGGAATATTAAGTACAGAGTACTGTATGACAGGGCAATCCTGAATCAGGAGGATATCACGGAGATGTTTTCTTCTGATATAGCAAGAAAATATCGTCATGCGATCAGACGAAAATATGATAAGATCATACAGCTTCGGTTAGGTACGGAACGAATTGCAATATAAACGGCTTGTGATTGACATGAGAGAAGCAGACAGAAGAAAACAATTAGCAAAAAGAATGAAATATGCAGTGTGCATCGGCGCAGGAATTGTAATTGGAATCATTGCAGGAATCTGTATTGGTATTGATTATAATAAGACAACCAGATCGACACCTGCCTTGTACACGGAAATGGAACATGGTCTAGAACTGACACCGGGAGAGCTGGCAAATCTGATCTATGACAATTACTGGAATTATATCAAGAAGAGTTACATCATTGTAGGAGATGATAAAGAAACTGCACAGCTTTATAAGATCAGTAGTAAGGTAGCCAGACATAATTATGATTTGGAACGGTTTCAACTGGATGATAATGGCTATATGAGTTATTCGGATGATAAAATCAAGCATGCAAAGCTTGGAATCGATGTATCCAGTCATCAGGGATCAATCGACTGGGATCAGGTAAAAGAAGCCGGTATCCAGTTTGCAATGATCCGTTTGGGATATCGTGGATATACACAGGGTGGTCTGGCACTGGATGACGGCTATGTGACGAATATAGAAACAGCTCTGGAAGCAGAAATGCCGGTTGGGGTATATTTCTATACACAGGCAGTAAGTTATGATGAAGGAGTAGAAGAAGCACAGTATGTACTTCAGAATATCGCAGGTTATAAGATCAGTTATCCGGTTGTAATTGATACGGAGAAGATGGAAGCAGGAAAGGTGCCCGCGCAAATGATATTTCAAATGAAGAGCGTACCGATGCCATTGTTGGTTTTTGTGAGACGATAAAAAATGCCGGATATACACCGATGATCTATGCAAATAGAAACTGGTATGCGCAGAATCTGGATATGGATCGATTGGGTGATTATCAGCTCTGGCTGGCACAATATTCCAATGTACCCGATTTCCCATATCTGTTTACCGGCTGGCAGTATACCAGTGAGGGAAGTGTGCCGGGAATCTCAGGATCCGTTGATATTGACGTCTGGATGAAATAGAAAACATTAAGAATATGATTATAGTACAGAATCCATCTGCTTTATAACAATACAGAGCAGATGGATTCTTGTCTATGATAAAAAGATAAAATTATAAAATTAAAACATCCATATTTTATAATACAGATAAATGCTGTAAATAAAGGTATGGATGTTTTTTATGTGATAAATCGTCTTATTTAATTGTAAAGGTTACGTTCTGAACCTTGCCGTTCTTTGACCAGATGGTTAGGGTATGTGTTCCCTTTTTCTTAACGACTGTGTTCTTCTTAACTACCTTGCCGTCCAGTTTCATCTTTACAAGGCTCTTGCTGTTGGATACTGTGATCTTCTTGCCGGCTTTGTAGGACTTGTTGTTCTTAACGGCTGTTGTCTTTGCTGTTTTTGTAACCTTACTGGTAGATGCGTAGAAGTTTTTCTTCTTGCTGGCATCCCTGATAGTCCATGAAACGGTCTTTGATTTGTTTGAAAGCTTACCGTTTGTGGTCTTAACCTTATTCTTAAATGAAACCTTTACATTCATGTAGAATGACAGGCTGTCAGTAAGATCGTTTTTCTGAAGCTGTGCAGCGTCGGCAAGTTTTGCAATTGTAAGATTACTGCCTGCTGTAGAAGGATCAAGTGTAGCATAGAAGAAATTCTTTGTCAGACATACATTTGTGTAACCTGCAGATGAAAGTAAATCTTCGATATCACTGAGTTTCTTGTTTTTTTACGGTCATGGAGAACATATGGTAGGTAACGCCATCGATCTTCTTTTTTGAATATTTGGCACCGGATCCCTTAAGTTCATTAATGAGTTCTTTTTTGGTCATTTCAGACATGCTGGCAAGTCCATCCAACATTTCATCATCATAACCCTGTTCAATCGTACAGGTTGCTTTTGGTGGCAGAGGTGAGTTTTACGGTTGTGTTAATAGCAGAACCGCAGCCGGTCATCATCAGACCAAAGATGCAGACACACAATGCCAAAAAGTACGTGTTTCATTTTTTTGTTCATAGATACCCTCCTATAATAAAATTTTGTCTACAGACTCAGTCTATCATCCGCGTTGCCTAAAGTAAAGGCAAATACCGGATTTTGTAGCTTAATAAATCTTATCTGTGGTATAATCCTTGAAATGGATAAATAATTTCATATATCAGAAACATGAAAAAGAGATTATTATGAATAAGCCTGCAAAGATACAGAAAATCATATAGTAGGAGGTTGTGAATTCCTTGAAGTTTTTACTGGCAGCATTAAATACAAAATATATTCATTCGAATCCGGGGATTTATTCCCTGTACTCATATTCGGTAAAGAGACAGCCGTCTCTTGCAGAATATATTGAGATTGCAGAGTATACGATCAACAATCAAAAGAGGAGAGATTCTTGCGGATATCTATAAGAGAAGACCGGATGCAGTTGGATTTTCCTGTTATATATGGAATATCGAGATGATCCGTGAGATCATTAAAGAATTGAAGAAGCTCCTTCCGGATACAGATATCTGGGTGGGCGGACCGGAAGTAACCTACGATGCTGATCAGCTTCTTGCGGAAATGCCGGAGCTTACAGGAGTTATGGTTGGAGAAGGAGAGGTAACCTTTTATGATGTGCTGAGAAGATATCTTGATATTGGAAATTTTCATAATACTGGGAATACCTGTGATATTGAAAATTTCCGTGATACCGGGAATTTCCGGGATATTGACGGCCTGGTGCTTCGGGAAGGAGAAGATATTATTTGTACGAAGCCAAGAGGACTTACCGATCTGTCGGAGCTTCCATTTCTGTATTACGACTTGGGCACCTTTAAAAATAAGATCATTTATTATGAGAGCAGCAGAGGCTGTCCGTTCCGGTGCAGTTATTGTCTGTCATCGATTGACAAACGGGTTCGGTTCCGCAAGCTTGAACTGGTGAAGAAGGAACTGCAGTTTTTTTTGGATCATCAGGTAAAACAGGTGAAGTTTGTAGACCGGACATTTAACTGTTCCCATGAACATGCGATGGAGATCTGGCGGTATATCAAAGAACATGACAATGGAATCACAAATTTTCATTTTGAGATTGCAGCAGATATTTTAAATGAGGAAGAATTGGAGCTGGTCAACAGTCTGCGGCCGGGTGCGATACAGATGGAGATCGGAGTGCAGTCGACAAATCTGCGGACAATAGAGGAGATTGATCGTGTAATGGATGTCGATAAGCTTGCAAAGATCGTTGAAAGGATTCATCAGGGACATAATGTGCATGTGCATCTGGATCTGATCGCGGGGCTTCCGTATGAGGACTATGGATCATTTGCACACTCTTTTTAATGACGTATATGCGATGAAGCCGGAGCAGCTTCAGCTAGGCTTTTTAAAGGTGCTAAAGGGGTCGAAAATGCATGATAATGCAGAACGATATGGTTTACAGTATACAAGCTGTCCGCCGTATGAAGTATTATTTACAAAAGTGGATTTCCTATGATGAGCTTCTGCGGTTAAAGCAGATCGAAGAAATGGTGGAGATCTATTATAACAGCTGTCAGTTTGAGAGCACGCTGCCATTTCTTGTAGAAGAATTTGCTTCACCGTTTGATTTTTATGCGAGCCTTGCAGCTTATTATGATGAAAAGGGGTATTTTATACAGACACCGGCGAGAATCTACCGGTATCATGTATTGCTTCATTTTGCGGAAGAACGCTTCCCTGAGAAGACAGAACTGATTCGGCAAATGCTGGTATTTGATTTATATCTTCGTGAGAATATGAAGACCCGACCGGATTTCGCCCCGGAACAGGAGGGTGTGAGAGATTTGTTCCGGGACTTCTACATCCGTGAGGCCAACGACCACAGATACCTTCGGGAAGAAGACTATCATGGCTGTGACTGGAAATCTATGTCCAGAATGACACACATAGAAAAGATTTATTACAACAGAGAGACGGGAAATCGTCTGTCTGAAGTATGCTATATATTATTCGATTACAAACGCCGTGATCCGCTGACCGGGGATGCAAGGTATATGATAGTAACACCTGTCGCATCCATGTGATATAAAGTTTGGCTGTCTCATGTTGCCCGGGATACTGCTATTTTACGGATGTGTATGTGTTCGGCCTCATGTTGTCCGGGATACTGCCGGTATACTTTTGTATGTCTTGTTTTTTTCTATTCGTTGCAAATGTCTGATTCGCTCATGCTCCTGTGCCAACTCGCCTTTCAGGCTCAAACAGGCACCCGCATTCGCTGACAATTTGCATCTCATAACGAAAAAAAGCAAACGACAGTACAAAGTATACCGGCAGTATCCCGGACAACATGAGACAGGATACATATACACCCGCGTACCGGCAGTCGCCCGGACAACATGAGACAGGTTACATATATACCCGCGGAACAGCGCTGTTGACGAAAATCGGGTTGATCGGAAATGTAACCATATCGCCTACCGAGATATTACATCCGGTTGTATCCACGATCACGGAGTTCATACTGATTTGACCTAACACCGGAAGCCGGCAGTCTTTAAAGCTGGCAGCCGGTGATTTTTTATGGAAAGTGCCTTTTAATTTATAATAAATACGGATCGGAGAGAAGAAATTTGTCCGGAAATCGGTGTGACGCTCTATGCCAAGCCCGTGGTAATATCCGGCGGAGATAACGGCTGTCTTTGCGTCATGTGACAGCTTGAAGCTGTGGCCGTAGCCGATGTTGTGACCGGCCGGCAGTTCATAGATATCGTCCACACAGGCGGATAGATTGCAGACCTCATGAAAACCATAATCATTTGGAACCGCAAGTCTGCCAAGAAAGGCAGAGCCGATGCGGATGGCATCTAAATTCATGGATGGATATTTTATCATCGAGGTTGAAGATGAGATATGACGGATGCCTACCGGAATACCGTCTTTCTGGAGTGTGTCACAGAGGTGGGTGAAATCCTGAAACTGTTTCTTCACATAGTACTCATTTCTGCATGCAGCCGCATGGAAATGAGAGAAGATACCGGTAATCCGCACATGCCTTAGTGACTGTACGGTATCGGCAATCTGTTTTTCTTCGGAGCATAAGAAACCGTATCTGCCAAATCCGGTGTCAATGCAGAGATGTGCATGGACTGTCGGATGGTTCATGTAGGCGGCTGTTTCATCGATCACATGCGCACAGTCGGTACTGGTGATGCTGAGCGTGATATCGTGATCAATCGCAGTCGTGATATCTTCTGAGTTATATAAAGGCGTCATCAGCAGGATATTTCCCTTGATGCCGTTTCTGCGTAAGGTGACAGCATCTGACAGTTCGGTTACACCATAGTTATCAATACCCTTTGATTGTAAGAACGATGCAAATTTTGTAAGCCCAAGCCCATAAGCGTTCCCCTTTAATACTGCTATGACCTTTGCGCCATTTGCCAGACGTTTGATGATCCGTATATTGTTATCCAGTGCATTTGTTTTGATTGTAAGAGTTGTCATGTCCTCAAGTTCCTCCGGTTTCATGTAAGTATTTATCTCATTGTTTATCTACAGACATATGGTCTGTTGTCGAAACTCGCTGCCCGGGCATGAGCGGTTGTTCATTTATTTGATGAATCTAGCATATATTCGAAATGCATCATTTTTGTATAAAAACCGACACAGAAATGCAATATCTTTGAACTTTTTTTGCATCGTTTGTATGCAATCCGGAAAAGTGGATGTTGTATAAGAGTAAAATGTGATAAACTATTTGTAAATAAAAAACAGGATGGAAACCGTTTATGCATACACTGATAACAGAGATTCGCGATAAACAGAATATTACAAAGGAACAGCTTCAGCTTCTGCTGGAAACAGACAATCGGGAAATGATCGAAGAATTGATGGCATGTGCCAGAACGGAAGCACAGAAGGTATACGGAAATAAAGTCTATATGCGTGGACTGATCGAGTTCACAAATTATTGTAAAAATAACTGCATTTATTGTGGGATAAGAAGAGATAACTGTCATGTTGATCGATACCGGCTGACCAAAGATCAGATCCTTGACTGTTGTCAGAGTGGATACCGGCTCGGGTTCCGGACATTTGTGTTACAGGGAGGCGAAGATCCGTTTTATACAGATGACCTAATCTGTGAGATCGTATCAGAGATTAAACATCAGCATCCGGACTGTGCGATCACATTGTCAATCGGAGAGAAAAGCAGAGAAGCCTATGAGCGGTATTTTGCTGCCAAGCCGGGGCGGAACGTTATCTGCTTCGTCACGAGACTGCGGATAAGGCACATTATGAGAAGCTTCATCCGAAAGAAATGTCATTTGACAACCGGATCCGGTGCCTGCATGACCTGAAAGAGATCGGTTATCAGACTGGGTGTGGCTTTATGGTCGGTTCACCATATCAGACGGTCGATACGTTATATGAGGATCTCTGTCTGATCAAAGAACTGGAACCGGAAATGTGCGGAATCGGACCTTTTTATTCCGCAGGCAGACACACCATTTGGAAAAAGATGCTGCCGGAACACTTGAGATGACCTTACGGCTGCTGTCAATTATCCGTCTGATCCATCCTACTGTGCTGCTTCCTGCGACAACAGCACTTGGCACGATCCATCCGCTTGGCAGGGAGAAGGGGATTCTTGCCGGGGCAAATGTTGTGATGCCGAATCTGTCACCGGTCGGTGTCAGGAAAAAATATCTGTTATATGACAATAAGATCTGCACCGGGGAAGAAGCCTCGGAGTGTTGTGGTTGTATGATGCGGAGAATGCAGGGAATCGGGTACGAGGTTGTGGTTGATCGCGGCGACCATCCATTGTATGACAAGAAAAGATGAATGCATATATTGGAGAAATGCAAACATGGGAGAGGCTTTTTAGCTGAAGGTGAAAATATCTTTGTTATTGCAGATTTTATGAAAGAAAGATGTTGGAAAACATTCTGATTATATTAAGAACTGCATGTTTTACATTCTGCAATACGACAGCAAATAAAATGGGCGTTTTTCTGTCACTGACGAACTATATATTGACATTAGCGAAGATTTCGTCACGCGATGCACATTGCCAGTAAATACGGGTGCCTGTCTGAGCCGAAGGCGAGTTGGCACAGGAGTATTTACGAATCAGGCATGTGCATCAAATAGAAATCATAGCGAGTCAATTATAGATAGTCAGTGGCAGAGAACCGCTCATTTTATATGCATTCGTACTACAGAATGTCGATGTACTCATCGGCGAGAGCCTTGTTCATGCTGCGGACAGCACAGAACTTGCCGCACATACTACAGGTGTCGGAGTGGTCATCCTCTGGCATACGACTGTCGCGGATCGCTTTGGCTGTAGCAGGATCAAGTGCGCAGGCATATTGTGCATCCCAGTCCAGGACACGTCTGGCATCCGCCATCTTATCATCGATCTCTCTGGCACCCGGAATACCCTTTGCAATGTCGGCTGCATGAGCAGCGATCTTCGATGCGATAATACCCTGTTTTACATCATCTACATTTGGAAGTGCAAGATGCTCGGCTGGTGTAACGTAGCATAAGAAAAGCAGCTCCGTTCATGGCAGCAACAGCACCACCGATCGCGCTGGTGATATGATCGTAACCGGGAGCGATATCTGTAACCAGAGGTCCGAGAACATAGAATGGTGCGCCCATACATAAGGTCTTCTGGACTTCCATATTTGCTGCGATCTGGTTAAGCGGTACATGACCGGGACCTTCCACCATAACCTGTACATTGTGTGCCCAGGCACGTTTTGTCAGCTCTCCAAGACGCACCAGTTCTTCAATCTGGCATACATCGGTAGCATCGGCCAGACATCCCGGGCGGCATGCATCACCAAGGGAGATCGTAACATCATATTCTTCACAGAGATATCTAAGATCTCATCGAAATATTCATAGAACGGGTTTTCCTGACCGGTCATGCTCATCCAGGCAAATACCAGGCTTCCGCCACGGCTGACAATGTTCATTTTCCGTTTATGTTTGCGGATCTGCTCAATGGTCTTTCTGGTAATTCCACAGTGCAAGGTTACAAAATCTACACCATCTTCTGCATGAAGACGGACAACATCGATGAAATCCTTTGCTGTCAGCTCTGCAAGATCACGCTGATAGTGGATGACACTGTCATAGATCGGAACCGTACCGATCATGGCAGGACATTCGCTTGTCAGTTTCTGACGGAATGGCTGTGTATTTCCATGACTGGACAGATCCATGATCGCCTCAGCGCCCATATTAACTGCACTCATTACTTTTTCCATCTCAATGTTATAGTCCTTGCAGTCTCTGGATACTCCAAGGTTTACGTTAATTTTGGTACGCAGCATACTGCCGACACCTTCAGGATTCAGACAGGTGTGTTTCTTATTAGCACAGATGGCAACCTGTCCCTTTGCAACTAAATCCCTGAGCGCCTCGACAGCCATATGTTCTTTTTCCGCTACGATCTTCATCTGCGGAGTGATGATCCCTTTTCTGGCTGCGTCCATTTGTGTTGTGTAATTTTCCATATTATCCTCCTACTACAACCAATGTTATTTTACGTGGTAGAAAGTGGTGCTCCCCGATCTGCCACAGAGCAATAAAAAAGATGCCGCAGGGCACCTCTAATACACATCCCTACGTTAGCATTACCTAAATCAGGTTCACAGGTCGAGAACTTCATTCTCCTCTCAGCCGGCTAATTTGTCAGCTCCCTGAATATATAAATATCTGGAAATATTATATGCCAGAATACGACATAATTCAATGATAATTTTTCAACATAAAAGATAAATAAGGACTTGCGCCCGATACATGAATCAGGAGCAGTACCGGAAAGTACGATCTGTCAGGATCCTTGCAAATATCAGACCGAGGGGCAGGGTAACAATGATCATGATCGCAGATGAAAACCATAAAAACAGCCTCTGTTAGGGACATGATACCAAGATTATAGAAAGCACGATAAAGGTAAAGTCCCGGAACCATGATAACGATGGACGGAACGGTCAGAGAGATTCTTGGATATCCGTTATTCCTTTTTATAATGGAGGCAAGAATACCTGCGGTTAATGCGCCTGCGAATGCGGCAGCAGCCGGAGGCGTGCTTGTGTAATCGACAAGCTCCAGCCGGAGAGTATTTGCAACTGCTCCGATACAGGCAGCAGTTGCAGCCATCGGAATCGAGCTGTTAAACATAATGGAGAAACCGAAGACTCCGCAGAAGCTTGTATCAATGATCCGCAGGATAAGCTTTGTACCTACAGCCAGATTCAAAGCGGAGAAATCCTGAGGATGAAAATGTAACAGCAATGCCATGATCCAGGCGAACATAGTGGCTACTAAAACTATGATGACAGAGTAGCTCAGACGTTCAAGCCCGGACCGAAGATCCAGTTTAGCCAGGTCAATGCCGCTTGTTATGAATGGAAATCCGGGAATGATAAACAGCATTGAGCAGATATAGCCAGCTTCATGGAGTGCAGATACGTGGAAGAAGATTTCTGCAAGGTGAAAGCAGATGGCATATGTCATGCATGCGGCTGATATGGATACTGCTATGTTAAAGAAAAGGGTAAAATGGTGCTTGATCATTTTGGTACGGATGACATTTCCAACACCGGCTGCAATAAAAGCAAGGATCATTTCAACAGGACCGCCGCCTAATAGGAAGGTAAATGCACAGCAGGCGAGGGCTGAAGCCAGACCCAGTTTTGCAGGTGAATAAAGTGTATGGATCTTCTCAATCTGATCAAGACGCCGGTGAATCTCTTCGCCCGTCAGATGGGCTTCTTCTTTTGGAAAGCTGTCAACGAATTGTTCCATCCGATAGAGCTTCGAGGTGTTTACACCGGTATTCGCAATGCTCAGAGACTGTGAAACGCAGTCGGTTCCATCAAAACAGTTGAATTCAATGGACATCAATCCGACATCAACGGTGCAGGTTACGCCCAGTTCTTTGGACAGACGGTTCATGGAAGTACGAACACGCCAGGCACCTGTTCCACAGGAGAGCATAATTAACCCGACCCTTCCAATAACAGAGGCTTTTTCTATCAGCCCCGCCTTGGCGATCAGGACATTGCTATCGTTTTTTACATAATCATGCCATGGAATTTCCATATGGTTTTTTTCCATGATATCTGTATAATTACTGTTCTTTGGCATAGATGATCTCCTCCGCTTTTTTCAATATGATGTTCCAGATTCTTCAGAATAATGAATTTGGAAGGAATATGCCGATTTCATCATATCGGGAATTATTTTTCACCAGAGAATCCTGCCCGTAGAAAATGTAGGACATAGGAAGCTCCTTTTCCAGTGCGATCATAAGATTCCATACAGCAGAATATGCTTCTGCCTCTGTCTCCTTTTTGCTTTACAGTATCGGGAAGCTCGCGGATCAACAGTACACCGTCACTTTTTTCCAGAATCTTCTGTTCCGGTTTCATGTCATTTGCGGCATAATCGTGACTGTATCTGTATGCGCGGGCGAGATAGATATTTTTGTTGTTTCCAAGTGTCTGATAGATCTTATGAAAATGACGATATTCTTTTTCCCAGATTGAAGTTTCGTATTCAGGAAGCAACTGACCATTATCATCTGTCATAATGACAGGATTTGTTTTGCCATCTGCGTTGAATCGATATGGGATCAGAAAGGAATTACGCAGAAGATCAAACAGGGTATTGTTGCAGATCGCCATAAGAAATGCAGACAGATCCCGGTTATGATAGGAATTGAATAGTGCTTGTGCAAATTCTTCTGCCGGAAGTGGTGCATCGTAAGCATCCTCGTTATAACACAGGTAATTTGCAAATGTTTCCTGTAATTTCTCACATGCCCATGGATCATTCAGGATTTTTTCAAATAAGAAATCTGCTCTTTTTTTCTCGTGGGAAAATTGTAGTTTCGTTCATGCTTAACCGACTTCCTTTCCTTTTTTCTGTTCTGCATAATTATACTATTGGCAGGATGATAAGTAAAAGATATAATTGATATGACAGATATAATCATTTGATATGATAAAAGAAATGGAGCAGACAGATGAATATTAACTTTGAATATTATAAAATTTTCTATTATGTGGCAAAATATCATAATTTTACAAAGGCTGCGCAGGTTCTGGAAAGCAGCCAGCCCAATGTTACGAGAGCAATGAACTGTCTGGAACAGCAGATGCACAGTACCTTATTTGTAAGAACCAACCGGGGCGTTCAGCTTACCACCTGAGGGGAGAAAAACTATATATGTATGTGTCGGCAGCTATGCATCAGTTATTAACGGCAGAGGAAGAACTGGCGGACTATTCGGGCATGGTACATGGAAGTATATCGATCGGAGCCAGCGAGACAGCGTTAAATATATATTTGTTTGATAAATTAAGGTCATTTCATACTGCATATCCGGGAATTCGACTGAGAATCTATAATCATTCCACGCCGGAGGCAGTAGATGCAGTAAAGAGCGGTAAGATTGATTTTGCTGTTGTGTCGACACCGGTGGAAGCAGACTCGCCCCTTGAAACCAGAATGTTGAGATCGTTTCGGGAGATCCTGATCGGTGGACAATCCTTTAAAGAGCTGCAGGGAAAGACGTTGTCTTTAAAAGAATTAAAGAATTATCCGTTGATCAGTCTTGGAAGAGAAACGATGACATTTCGGTTTTATGAGCGGCTGTTTTTATCGTACGGGATAGAATTTGCACCGGATACGGAGGCTGCGACAACAGATCAGATCCTGCCGCTTGTCCGTTGTGAGCTGGGACTGGCATTTATACCGGAATCCATGGCAGGTGAGGCGCTCGAACGCGGAGAGGTAATACAGGCAGTCCTAAAGGAGAAAATTCCTGACCGGCATATCTGCATGATATATGACAGCCAGCATCCGCTGAATACAGCCACAAGATCATTTCGCAGATTATTGGAAGAAGACTGCGAAAAGGTAAACACCCTCAATCGGGGCATCGATTGAGAACAGAAAACGTCTGGTATGCAGTTATCAAGTTCAACATTCATACATTAAATATCCCCCAGGCATATTTGCAGAAAATGTATGACTGTTTTGTGAGGAGGACAGTTTGACTGTAGTCATTTTATAAGAACATATAAAAGATGGCGTGGAATCACACCAAAACAGGATAGAATGTTAAACAAAGAATCAATATAGTGGAAAAGAGGAATAAGAAATATGAAGATCAAAAGAATTGCATTGATCGGACTTGGCGCGATGGGTGTGTTTTTTGCGCCAAGATTATATGAAGCATTTGGAGAGAATTTTTATATTATTGCAGGTGGTGAACGTAAAAAACGCCTGGAAAGTAGAGGAGTTACGATCAATGGCGTCAACTATAGATTCCCGATCGTGACACCCGAAGAACAGGGTGAGCCGGCGGATCTGATACTGATCGGTGTAAAGGGCTATGGATTTGCACAGGCAATAGAAGATATCCGCCATCAGGTAGGCGAACATACATTGATCCTGTCTTTGTTAAATGGTGTAGACAGTGAGGAACAGTTGATTCAGGCATTTGGCGAAGAACATGTATTGTATGCATATATGAGAATGTCCATTGTTATGAAAGACGGAAAAGCAGACTTTGATCCGTACTGGGGCAAGATCCACTTCGGAGAGAATAAAAATGATGTTCTGTCAGATCGTGTACTTGCTGTAAAAGAAGTATTTGATCATGCCGATATTCCATATGAGATCGATCCGGATATGTTAAAGGGACTCTGGTTTAAATATATGTGTAATATTGGGGAAAATATGACTTGTGCGTTGCTCGGTATCCCATTTGGATTTTTCCGTATCAGCGACAGTGCGAATTGGGATCCGTGACAATGCCATGCGGGAAGTGGCTGCGATCGCGCAGAAGAAGGGAATCGATATAGGGGAAAAAGAAATAGCGGAGCAGGATGTTACTGTAATGACAATCCCACCAGAGAACAAACCATCAACCCTGCAGGATATGGAAGCGGAGAAGCTGACCGAGGTAGAGATGTTTGCCGGCAATGTCATAAAGATGGGAAAAGAGCTTGGCGTGCCCACTCCGATTAATGAGATGTTCTATCATGGTATCCGGGTACTGGAGGAGAAGTTTACAAAAAGATAATATTTGAATTAGCACTCGATTGTTTACAGTGCTAACAAAACGTGCTATAAATAATGGTATGAAGTAACTGCATATTATAGAGAAAGTTGTGTGAGTCTAATAAAAATGCAGGAAAATGACAGTAATATATGACTGATGAAAGAGAATCAGAAATATAGATAGAAATGGGGTAATTAGGATGGATAGACCAAGTATTTTTTCAGATAATTTTGAGATGATGAATGGCTTCTTTGATGATTCCTTCTGGGGCAGCCATTCCGGACTTCGTACCATGACTACAATGGCAACTGATATATTCGAAACAAAGGACGGATATGAGATAGAGATGGATCTGCCGGGATTTCCAAAGGAAAGCATCAAGGCAGAATTAAAAGGTGGTTACCTGACAATTCTTGCCAGCTATACCGGCTCGGATCGTGAAGACAGGGAAGGAAGCTATATCAAAAAGGAACGGTATTCCGGTCACTATAAGAGAAGCTTTTATGTTGGCGACAAAGTCAGTGAACAAGATATTAAAGCAAGATTTGCAAATGGTGTTCTGTATGTCTATGTACCAAAATTCGACGACCAACCGGAAGTAGAAGAAAAGAAGATTATCTCGATAGAGGGATAACGGACAAATTTTAGGGGCTGTTTATTATAATGTAGCAAGCCTGTCCGAGCGCCGGTACTTAGGTTGCGTATTTTGCAACCTTATGTACCGTTGCGTTGATAACTGAGAACTTAGCGAGGTATTGTCGAGGTTAGTTCGAAGTTATACAGAGTAGGATAGAACGAAAGTGTCTTGCGCAATAATAATAAACAGCCCCTGAAATTTGTCTGTTTTCTAAAATCCCAGATCTTCATTTACAAGGATGACCTTGATGCGTCCTTTTGCTTGGAATAGCGGGTGGTTAAGAACTGGCAGCAGACTGTTTCCGGTGACAGACAGTTTGCGCATTCGCCGGTTGTACTGCAAGGGGTTGAAAGTCCGAAGCGCTGTGCATTGATCGGAGCTGCTTCATTTCTTGCACGGCTTAAAGCATCTTCTTCTGTCCGTACTACCTTGTTCATTCCTGTGATCACGATAACATGGGAAGGACCATAGACGATGGCAGCTACACGATTTCCATTGCCATCGATATTTACCATAATGCCGTCTTCGGTGATTGCATTACAGCTTGTTAAGAAGTAGTCAGCGAAGAAACATTCTTTGGAGATCCGGTCTTTTTCCTCCGGTGTTTTTGCTGCATCACGGTTCAGCTCTTTGTAGTTTCCCTCGATAAGAGCATCTAAAAGTCCGGTTGCTTTTACGGTCATGGAACCGCCCCAGCCGACAGAGCTTCCTTCCGGGATCAGACTCAGTGCAAGCTCCTTAGCTTCTTCCTTTGTCTGGACATAGAAGCCTTCCATATTTCTGGCAGCCAGCTTGTTTATCATGGCTTTCGCCAGTTTGTCGTTTCTCATGTTTCTAAAAGTATCCATTTGATATACCTCCGTTTATTCAGGGAAATCCAGATTATTTTCCGCAAAGAAATTCATCACTTCAAATGCAGAAGTACAGTTCTGATTGATACATACGATCAGGGCAGCATCCTGTGGAAATTTGGGATACAACACGGCATTTCCGGAGATTGTAAGTGCACGTTGGATCTCTTTCAAATTCATTCCGGCGCATAATGCCAGAAGAACCAGCTTGTATTTTCCGGGATGTGGTTTCCTGCCGTTTAAGATCTGATAAGCATAGCCGCGGTCCAGATTGCTTCGTTTTATGACATCGGCGGTCAGAAGTTCCGGGTGATCTTTAAAGTAAAGATTAAAATAATCCTGCAGATTGTCACAGGACATATCATCTGCATGAGATGTTATATATGATTTAAAATGTATATTTGAATTATCGGTTGATAATTCATTCAGCAGATCTGTTGTTCTGGTCGTTTTCATGATTAATCCTGCATTCTTTCCCTTGATAATTTTTATCAGTACCATATAATATTTATTATACTTGTCGATAAAGCAATTTCAAGATAAACAATAGGAAAATGATATGAATTTAGAAATACAAAGTCGTCTGTCCTTTTTATCGCAGACTGGAAGAAGTAGAGCATAAAAAGGGAATTTCTCTGGTGCGGCATATAGAGACCGGACAGATTTATGTAGAAAAAGTCCTGACGCAATATGATAAATCTATATATGATTGGCTGCAACAATCAAAACTCCCTTACGTTCCGCAGATTTATGAATGTATGGAAGAGGATGGTACGTTATATCTGATCGAAGAATACATACAGGGGATCACGCTGGAAACATATATTGAACAGTTTGGATGTCTGGATTTGGATGCTGCCGGAAGAGTGATCGAATATCTTTGCCGGACATTGGAAAAACTGCACAGACATATACCGCCGATCGTACACCGGGATATCAAGCCGACAAATATAATGCTTCAGGGAGATTTCAAAAAGGGACAGGGTATTGTATCTGTATATCTGATCGATTTCAATACTGCAAGAGTTTTTGACGCAGAAAGGAATCGGGATACCGAGTTGATCGGTACAAGAGGATTTGCAGCACCGGAGCAATACGGCTTTTCGCAGTCAGATGCGCGGACGGATATCTACGGACTTGGCGTATTATTAAATTATATGTTGTGTGGAAACTTGATCCGGGATGGAATCTATGCAGATCATCCGGAAGTGTCACAGATCATCCGAAAAGCAACCCAGATCGATCCGGAGAAACGATATCAGACAGCAGAGGAAATGCTGCAAGCTGTTTATCAGAGTATGTGTTTCGATACATATATGGATAAAGAGTCGTTGAATGATAAAACGGTTACAGTTGAAACATCTGCTATATCAGATCCTCATGAGCGTAAAGGAAAAATCCGGCCTGCATGGACTCGTTTCCTGCCACCGGGATTTCGGGAAGGAAAAATTCTGAATATGGTTGTTGCAGCCATTTATTATATATTTTGGATGTATTTCTGTCTGACAGTAGAAGTAAAAGATCATGGAGAACCGCTTTCCGGAACTTGGTTATATGTAAATCGCTTTGTATATTTTATGATGTTTATTATTACTCCGTTTTTTTTGGAATAATTATCTGGATGTACTGGAATTATTTTTTCCGCTTGTGCGCTCACCGAAGAAGATATGGAAGCTGGTTGGATTATTTTTATATACAGTGGCATGGTTTTTCTTAGTGATGTTTGTATTCGTTATAGTAGAAGATATATTCCGATAGTGTGCTGACAGCACACCAGCTCTTTCTGATAATTTTATAAGATAGAATATGCAGTGGTTGTAATTATATCAAAATGCCCTGAATGATGACTGATACAGGGGGATTTTAATATAATAGCAAGAACACTTATAACAGCAGAAAGAGGAGAGAATTTATTATGGAAAAGACAAAGCAACCTTTATCAACATTCAGACTCGTAGCAGGGATCATAACGATCGTGTTATCAGTCTTAGTAACATTTCAGTCCTGTGCGGCAGGATTATCAAATGCACTGGAAGAAAACGGGGAATCCGGAGGCTCTGCAGGTGTATTACTTGCAGTTTGTTTCCTTGTTGCAGGAATTGTTGGAATTGTAACCAGAAAGTCAACCGGGGCAGGCGGTGCATTCACAAGTGCAGGCTTCTACATAGTCGGTGGTCTGATCGGCCTTATATGTGCAGGTTCCTATGCTGATTTAGTAATCTGGGGCGTTATCTCCGTAGCATTCGGCGTTATATTCATAATCGCAGGCGTATTAACAAAGAAGAGAAATTCTTAATTTATATAAAACGTCTATAAAAAATAAGTCCATCCGGTTGTGTGGGGGGGGATGACTGTATTCACCCTATATGACTTTTATGAGGATTTCGTTGTGAGCTGCACATTGTCAGTAAATACGAGTGCCTGTCTGAGCCGAAGGCGAGTTGGCACAGGAGTATTTACGGATCAGACATGTGCAGAGAACAGAAACCGCAGTAAGTCATATAGGGTGAATACAGTCATCCCCCCCACGCAACCGGATGGACTTATTTTGTCCTCAGAAGAATATCACGCATACTTCCACCGGAAACCGGAAAAAATACTAAAAGAATATTGGAATATAGGGGATTTTAGGATATACTATAAAACAGTGTGTTTAAAAAATACAAACAGCGATGGAGGAACTATGTTAGAGTTAAAAAACATCTCATATATTGTAAATGAGGATGGAAAAGAGAAAGTAATATTAAAAGACATTAACCTTACAGTAAACGAACATTTCGTAGCAATTACCGGACCTAACGGTGGCGGTAAATCAACACTTGCGAAGATCATAGCCGGAATTATCAAGCCAACAACCGGACAGATCCTTTTAGATGGAGAAGATATCTCGGAATTGAATATAACAGAACGTGCAAAGAAAGGAATCAGCTATGCATTTCAGCAGCCGGTTCATTTTAAAGGGCTTACTGTAAAAGATCTGGTATCTATAGCATCCGGCAAAACACTGAATGTTTCACAGATCTGCGAGATCCTTTCCGAAGTTGGTTTATGTGCAAGAGATTATGTGAACCGTGAAGTAAATGCAAGTCTTTCCGGTGGTGAGTTAAAACGTATTGAGATCGCCATGATCATTGCAAGAGGTACGAAGCTGTCATTATTTGATGAGCCGGAGGCAGGCATCGACCTGTGGAGCTTCAACAGTCTGATCAAGGTATTTGAAAAGATGCGTGAAGAGATCAACGGAACGATTCTGATCATTTCCCATCAGGAGCGGATCCTTAATATAGCAGATAAGATCGTTGTGATCGCAAATGGTCATGTTGATGCAATCGGAAGCAGAGATGTGATCATGCCAAGACTGACTGGTGAATCAGCCACTTGCAAGGTGCTGGAAGAAAAACAGAAATAAGTTGTGAGGTAATAGAACATGGATTTAATTCAGAAGAGTTTATTGCAGCAGGTAGCAGGACTTCATGATGTACCGGAGGGCGCATTTAATATTCGTGTCAACGGACAGCTTGATAGCAGAAATACAACTGCAAATATAGATATTGTAACAAAAGAGGATAAGCCGGGAATCGATATCATCATTAAACCGGGAACAAAAAATGAGAGTGTGCATATTCCGGTTCTTTTGAGTAAGAGCGGTCTGCAGGATATGGTATACAATGATTTCTATATCGGAGAAGACAGCGATGTTACGATCGTAGCCGGATGTGGTATCCATAACTGTGGTGTGGACACCTCCAAGCATGACGGCATCCATACTTTTTATATTGGTAAAAATGCAAAAAGTAAAATACATCGAACGACACTATGGTGAGGGAGATGGAAATGGCGAGAATATCATGAATCCGGAAACCATCGTGCACTTGGAAGAAGGTGCCTCGATGGAGATGGAGACGACTCAGATCAAGGGAATTGATTCGACTGTCAGAAAGACCAGCGGTGATCTGAAGGATAATGCATCATTAGAGATCCGGGAGAAGATCATGACACATGGCAAACAGTATGCAAAGACTGATTTTGTTGTGGATTTGAATGGAAAAGGCTGCAGTGCAAATGTAGTATCCAGATCCGTTGCAAGAGATCAGTCCAGACAGGAATTTTTCTCCACGATCAATGGCAATAATGAATGTAAGGGTCACAGTGAATGTGATGCGATCATTATGGATAGCGCAAGCGTATCAGCAAGTCCGAAGCTGACGGCAAATAACATTGATGCAAACCTGATCCATGAAGCAGCGATCGGAAAGATTGCAGGCGAGCAGCTGATCAAGCTGATGACGCTTGGGCTGACAGAGGCAGAAGCGGAAGAGCAGATCATCAATGGATTTTTAAAATAAAAGCGTTTACAATAAATCATATAACCTATTTGACATTAAAGGTAGATAGTGATAGTTTGTAAGAGTAAAAAATACAAATCATAAAATCATAGCGAGGTATCAAAAATGCAGGAATTAAAACCAATCAAAGAAGGTAAAGTACGCGAGATCTATGACAATGGGGACAGTCTGATCATGGTTGCTACAGATCGTATCAGTTGTTTTGATGTCATTTTAAAGAACATCGTTACAAAGAAAGGTACTGTTCTGACCCAGATGTCCAAATTCTGGTTCGATCTGACAGAAGATATTCTTCCAAACCATATGATCTCTGTAGATGTAAAGGATATGCCGGAGTTTTTCCAGCAGGAGAAATTTGACGGAAACAGTATGATGTGCCGCAAGCTGGAAATGCTTCCTGTGGAGTGTATTGTTCGTGGTTATATCACTGGAAGTGGCTGGGCAAGCTACAAAGAAAACGGTACAGTATGTGGTATCAAGCTTCCGGAAGGTCTGAAAGAGTCAGATAAGCTTCCCGAGCCCATCTATACCCCTTCCACAAAGGCAGAGATCGGAGATCATGATGAGAATATCTCCTATGAGCAGAGTGTGGAATATCTGGAAAAGCGATTCCCCGGCAAGGGCGAAGAATATGGCGCAAAGCTTCGTGACTATACGATCGCTTTATATAAGAAGTGTGCAGAATATGCATTATCAAGAGGTATCATCATAGCAGATACCAAGTTCGAGTTTGGTCTGGATGAGAATGGCAATATCGTTCTCGGTGATGAGATGCTGACACCGGACAGCTCCCGTTTCTGGCCTGCGGAAGGATATGAACCGGGTCATGGTCAGCCATCCTTTGATAAGCAGTTTGCCCGTGACTGGTTAAAGGCAAATCCGGATAACAACTGGGAGCTTCCTGACGAGATTGTTCAGAAAACAATTGACAAATATCTTCAGGCATATGAGCTTCTCACAGGCAAGCCTTTAAAGTAATAAGTAATAGAAAAATAATAGAATAGTACTTAATTTTATTAGGCGGTATAGGTACGCAGGATTGTATTTATACCGCCTGAATTAATTTTCTGAATATTTAACAAAATGTCTGCAAAATCTGACAAATATGGGTTGACGCTTGAAAAATGGCATGCTATAGTCAGCTCATAAGAAATACAACAGATAAAAAATTACCAGGAGTTTTATGGTGATTATGATAAAAAGATGGAATCTTATTACAATGGGGTAGTAAGATTCCATCTTATTTTTTTGCGTTGTCAGGGAGATTCTCATTATAAGAAATCCCATTCTGTAAAAGCGGAAATATGTGTGGGAGCCTGTTTCAGGACAAGACTCCTGTGTATTATCTGAATGAATTATATGTCTCTCCGGCTTTCATTGTTACACCACGAAGCTCAGCCATTTCGCTGACAGTTACAAGCTGATAACCATTTTCAATCAGCTTCGGAATGAATGTCTGTGAGGCAATAGCGGTTGACTGGTGAAGGTCATGTATCAGAATGATCGCTCCGTCATAAGCACCATCCACAACTCGTGTGATCGTAGTAGGAGTGCTTCTGGTTTCCCAGTCTCTGGTATCCACAGACCACATGATCATTGGAAGACCTACATTCTCACGTACAGTATCATTGACGCAGCCACCAGGCGGACGCATCAGAGTAGGAGCAACTCCGATCTCACGGATGATCGCATCTGATCCCTTTTTGATCTCTTCTTTGACTCCGTCTGCGGATAATCTGTTTAACCATGCGTGATCATAGGTATGTGTACCGATCTCGCAGCCGAGTGCATATTCCCGTTTCAGGTAAGAACTGTATGTGGAGCAGCGGTTTCCAACAACAAAGAAGGTTGCAACTGCATTATATTTTTCCAGTGTGTCCAATACCAGTGGTGTGTATGGAGAAGGACCATCATCGAAGGTCAAGGCAACCATTTTCTTATTTCCATCTACCGTTCTGTAGATAACACCCTTTGTCATTTGCGACATACAGGCAGTTGCCGATCTTAACTCTGCCGGTCAGTAATGTACCATCTGATTTAAAATAATATCTGTCTTTTCTCAATCGTCTGCATCCCATATGCCATGGTTCCGTTTTCTTTGTAATAATAGGTTTTGCCGTTTATCTTCTGAAAACCGGTTGCCATGGTTCCGTTTGCCTTAAAATAATAATTGCTGCTGCCAACTTTCTGGACACCGACAGCCATAGTTCCATTATCATGGAAGTAATAAGTTTGGCCATTCAGTTTTTTAAATCCTTTTGCCATGACACCCCGTTTGGTAAAATAATAGGTATGACCGTTTAATTTCTGGAAGCCGGTTAACATACAACCATTTTCTTTTGAAGTAGAATGTTTTATTGTTTAAGGTCTGAAAACCGGTCTGCATGATACCATTCTGGTTGAAATAATACATGTTCCCTTTTATTCTGAGAAATCCGGTTGCCATGGCCCCGCCTTTTTTACGGAAATAATAGGTATGCCCGTTTAATTTCTGGAAGCCTTTTTTCATGGCACCTTTGTCTGAGAACAGATAGGTATGTTTTCCAATCGTATGCTTTCCGGTGTAGGCAGCACCGCTGGAACCGAAGTACATTTTATTTCCTTTTTTTGTTGTAAACCAGGAATTGGTAAGTAATACACCTGTCTTTGATTTAGGTAATATTTTTTTCCGGTATAAGGACTTTTGTACATGCCTTTTCGCATACGTCCGATTTTGGAAAAAAATATAAGTCTTACCTTTGATCGTCTGTTTGCCCTTCACGGCTGTACCATTTTTCCGGAGATAATAGGTATTTCCCCTTTTGGTCGTATACCAGCCGTTTTTCTGCATGACACCCTTACTGTTAAAAATGTATGTATGACCATTTATAGTACAGCGCCCTTTTGCCTGTTTGCCATTTTTGTAATAATAGTGTGTGCCGTTTTTTTCCTTTACAAATCCTGTTGTATGTTTTTTTGCTGCGGCATTACTTGTGATGCCGGAAGAGAAAACTGTTGGTATCAGGATCAAAGCGGCAAGAATCAATAAAAAGAATTTTTTCATAAATCCAGACTCCTTCCATACCCGAACTGATCATAATAATATTTTTCGGGTATGGATTATACTAACACAAAAGATAATGGCTTTCTATATAAAATATCTTAAATATAGATAATAAATGCATCGTTTGTTTTTAAACAGTATTTTCTGACAAATTGTTGTGGATGCACGGTGTATAATGCTTGCAAGTACAGATGGGGAAGTTTATAATGCTGTATTGGCTTGTTTGAAAGATGATAAAGATAAAAAATTTTTTTCGTTAGAAATGAGAGAGAAGTATAATGTTATTACATAAGAAAAAACGGGATACAAGTAAATATTTATTTTCCAATAAAGATCTGGTCAGATTGTATGTGCCATTGATCATTGAACAGATGCTTGCGATGTTAGTCGGACTTGCAGATTCGATCATGGTATCTTCGGTAGGGGAATCGGCTGTTTCAGGTGTATCGCTGGTAGACAGTTGTTTTCAGTTGATCATCAACCTTTTTGCAGCACTTGCGACCGGGGGTGCGGTTACGGTCGGACAATATCTCGGACAGAAGAATAAAGAAAAAGGCGGGAGAGGCAGCTACCCAGCTTGTGTGGTTTTCGATGATCCTGTCGCTCGGAGTCATGGCACTCATGTATGCAGGCAAGGGACTGATCCTAAATCATGTGTTTGGTCAGATCGAAGCAGACGTATATGGTCATGCAGATACTTATATGATGATCGTAAATGCATCGATTCCGTTTCTGGCACTTTATAATGCCGGTGCGGCTATTTTCCGTTCCATCGGTAATTCCAATATATCCATGCGGGTATCTCTGATCATGAACGGGATCAATGTAGTGGGAAATGCCATTTTGATCTATGTATGCAAATGCGGAACCGAGGGCGTTGCAATCCCTACTCTGGTTTCCAGACTGGCAGCAGCGGTTATCATGATCATATTGCTGATCCCGAAGAAAAGTGCACAGGCGAAGCAGGACAGTACACGAATTTATATAAAGAAAAGTCTGCATTATCGGGCGAACTGGCATATGTTGAAAAGTATTCTGTTAGTTGGTATTCCAAACGGACTGGAAAACAGTATGTTCCAGCTTGGTAAGATCCTTGTGCTCAGCCTTGTCTCAACATTTGGCACATATGCGATCGCTGCAAATGCAGTCGGTAATGTGATTGCCGGATTTCAGTTGATGGCTGGTATGGCGGCTTCCCTTGCCATGGTCACAGTAGTATCAAGATGCGTGGGAGCCGGTGATTATGAGCAGGCAAAATATTATACGATCAAAGTTCTGGTCATGGCATATATATGTATCATAGTTACGGTATTGTTTACATTTGCGGTTCTTCCTCTGGTCATGAAAGCGTATGGACTATCTCACGAAGCGCAGTCTGCTGCCGAGAAGATCCTGATGCTTCATGGTATCGCGGCATCTACGATCTGGCCGGTAGCATTTACGCTCCCATGTACATTCCGTGCAGCCGGTGATGTTAAGTATAGCATGATCGTATCCATCTGTACGATGTGGATCTGCCGTATCGTGTTCAGTTATGTGCTCGGCAAATATATGGGTATGGGTGTATTTGGCGTCTGGGTCGCTATGATCATGGATCAGTTCGTACGTGGCGTGCTGTTCATCCGGCGGTACCTAAGCGGCAGATGGATCGGCAAAAAGGTAATCTGACCGTATGCGACATAATATGAGTAAGTTCGTAGAAAAAGTAGAATTTTTCAGATGACAGACGACTGCTCGGTATGCTATATTAGAAAGGTATTTGTTCTATGAGAGAATTTGGAGAAGCGTCCATAGAACCTAAGAGGATAACAAATAAATCAGAAAGAGTCTGTGATATACAGACAGGGGTAAACAAAAACATGGAAAAGAAACGTAATACTTTTTCCGGCTCGCTTGGATTTGTTCTGGCGGCCGCGGGAAGCGCAGTAGGACTTGGAAATATCTGGCGTTTTCCATATCTTGCAGCAAAGGATGGCGGTGGACTGTTCCTGGTCATATACCTGATTCTTGCACTGACATTTGGATATACACTTTTGGTGACAGAAGTATCAATCGGTCGGAAGACCAAGCAGAGTCCGCTTACCGCTTATAAGAAGCTGAATAAAAAATGGGGATTTCTGGGAATCATTGCCAGTCTGGTTCGGGTTATTATTTTCCCATATTACATAACGATCGGTGGCTGGGTTGTCAAATATTTCCTTGCATTTTTAACCGGTAAGGGTACAGAGGCAGCGCAGGACGGTTATTTTACAGGTTTTATTACATCAGATATCGAACCGGTCATTTTGATGTTGATATTTCTTGCTGTTACGGCATTTATCGTATTTCGTGGTGTTAATAAAGGAATTGAATCTTTTTCCAAGATCATCATGCCGTTGCTGATCCTTCTGGTTATAGGAATCGCGATCTTCTCCATAACGATCAAAAAGAACGGAGATGATGGAATTGTCAGAACCGGTGTAGAAGGTTTGAAATTATATCTGATTCCGAATCTGGACGGACTTACTGTGAAAAGCTTCTTTACGGTATTATTGGATGCAATGGGACAGTTATTCTTCAGTTTGTCTGTTGCCATGGGTATTATGATCGCTTACGGTTCTTATGTAAAAGATGATGCAGCTCTGAATAAATCCGTTGGACAGATTGAGATTTTTGATACGGTTGTAGCATTCCTTGCAGGCGTTATGATCATTCCTGCTGTATATGTATTCTCCGGAACAGAGGGAATGGCACAGGGACCAAGTCTGATGTTCGTATCGCTTCCGAAAGTATTTGCCCAGATGGGTAAGGTGGGAAATGTGATCGGTTGTCTGTTCTTCGCAATGGTATTATTTGCGGCATTTACCAGTGCAGTGTCTGTCATGGAAGCAATCGTGGCAAGTATCATGGATGAATTCCATACAAGCAGAGCAAAGGCTGGTATTATTGAGTTGATCGTTGCGATCATTGTCGGAACGATCGTATGTCGTGGGTATAACAAGCTGTACTTTGAAGTAAAGCTTCCAAACGGAGCGGTCGCACAGATCCTTGATATCATGGATTACATCAGTAATAACATTATGATGCCGATCGTAGCAATCGGAACCTGTATCCTGATCGGATGGATCTCCAAACCGCAGACGGTTATCGAAGAAGTGCAGAAGAACGGAGAAAAATTCAGCAGAAAAGGTATGTATGTGGTTATGGTGAAATTCATAACACCGATCCCCTGTTGTTTATCCTGTTCTTAAAGTCGATAGGTTTATTGACATTTATTTAAAGCTGTAAAATAAAATATAAATAATTTGTCAGCAATATTAAGTTTTCAAATGAATATTATCTAATATAGACCGATCGTCGGAAGCCGGATATTAAATCTTGCATCGACGGTCGGTTTTGTAATATGAAATATATTGAAGAATCTGTGGCAGACAGACCTTAAATGATAGAAAAAAATACAGATAAGAAAAAAACAGGTCGTGGCATAACTAACAGTATTCCGCTATAATAAGGAAACAGAGGAGAGATGATTCATATAATAAATGGAAATAATTTATGGAGCGTGAATATTATGATATTAAGTTTAATTGTTGGTCTGGGACTGCCGCTTCTTGGAACGACGGCAGGAGCAGCCTGTGTATTTTTTATGAAGAAGCAGATGAATCTGTTATTGCAGAAAGCTTTGTCCGGATTTGCGGCGGGCGTTATGGTGGCTGCATCTATCTGGAGCCTGCTGATCCCTGCGATGGAGCAGTCGGAAGCAATGGGGAAGCTTGCATTTCTCCCGGCAACTATCGGTTTCTGGCTGGGAATTATATTTTTATTACTGATCGATACTCTGATGCCACATTTACATATTGACAGTAAGGAGGCAGAGGGGGTCAAGAGCAATTTCAAACGTACGACTATGATGGTATTTGCGATCATCATACATAATATTCCGGAAGGAATGGCAGTCGGTGTTGTCTATGCCGGATGGATCAGTGGCAGCACGAACATTACGTTGACGGCGGCACTTGCATTATCCATCGGTATTGCGATCCAGAATCTTCCGGAGGGAGCGATCGTGTCAATGCCGCTTTGTTCGGAAGACTGCAGTAAACCGAAAGCATTTGGCTATGGATTCTTTTCCGGTATCGTAGAGCCAATCGCAGCGCTGCTTACGATCGCACTTTCTTCGATCATGGTACCGGTGCTTCCGTATTTTCTGGGATTTGCGGCAGGAGCTATGCTATATGTTGTAGTTGAGGAATTGATACCGGAGATGGCAGAGGGTGAGCATACGAATCTTGGTACGATCATGTTTGCGGTAGGATTTTCATTGATGATGGTGCTTGATGTAGCACTTGGATAAGAGAAAAGTCAGAACGTGAAAAATGCAGGTTATGGTTATTGTAAAAGGATAACTATATGCTGCATTTTTATGATTTGTATAACTATATAACTGCATTTTTATGGCAGTTGATATTTTCGGAGTGTTCCACTATACTGTTATTAGGTATAGCTTGAAGCATAACAAAGGTCTGCTCACAGATATATTGATTTTATAGAACGCGCGAGGCAGACCGGATGATTGTACAGGAAGAAGAATTATATAGCAGAAGAAAAGAGGCAGATACAAGTGTATGATGTAAAATCATTAAAAGCAGAAGAATTTATTTCAGATGAAGAGATCAGAGACATTGGCATATGCCGATGCGAATAAAGATAACGTACAGATGGTTGATGAGATCCTTGCAAAAAGCCAGATTAAAAAGGGCTTGACGCACAGAGAAGCGTCCGTGCTGCTGGCCTGTGAGATGCCGGATAAGATCCGGGAGATGTATGATCTGGCAAGGGAGATCAAGGAAGATTATTACGGAAATCGTATCGTGTTATTTGCGCCGCTGTATCTGTCCAATTATTGTGTGAATGGATGTGTCTATTGTCCATATCACAGCAAGAATAAACATATTGCCAGAAAGAAGCTGACGCAGGAGGAGATCGTGAGGGAAGTCACGGCACTTCAGGACATGGGACACAAGCGTCTGGCAATCGAGGCCGGCGAAGATCCGGTGAACAATCCGATCGAATATATTCTGGAGTGTATTCAGACGATCTACAGCATCAAGCACAAAAACGGAGCCATCCGCCGTGTTAACGTCAATATAGCAGCGACAACAGTTGAGAATTATACGAAGTTAAAGGATGCAGGCATCGGAACCTATATCCTGTTTCAGGAGACTTATCATAAGGAAAGCTATCTGAAATTACATCCGACAGGTCCGAAGCATGATTACGATTACCACACCGAAGCCATGGATCGTGCCATGGAAGGCGGTATCGATGATGTAGGACTTGGTGTACTGTTCGGATTGGAAATGTACCGGTATGAATTTGCAGGCTTACTGATGCATGCAGAGCATCTGGAAGCGGTTCATGGGGTAGGCCCGCATACGATCAGTGTTCCGAGGATCAAACGTGCAGATGATATCGATCCGGATGTATTCGATAACGGAATCAGTGACGATACATTTGCAAAGATCTGCGCCCTGATCCGTATTGCAGTACCATATACGGGAATGATCATATCAACCAGAGAGAGTCAGGCAGTTCGTGAGAAAGTGTTGCCACTTGGTGTTTCGCAGATCAGTGGAGGTTCGAGAACAAGTGTAGGTGGATATGATATCCCGGAGACATCAGAAGATATCACATCGGCTCAGTTCGATGTCAGCGATACCAGAACGCTGGATCAGGTTGTGAACTGGCTGATGAAGATGGATTATATACCAAGCTTCTGTACAGCATGTTACAGAGCAGGAAGAACCGGAGACCGGTTTATGGCACTCTGTAAGAGTATGCAGATCTTAAACTGCTGTCATCCAAATGCCCTTATGACGCTTAAGGAATATCTGGAAGACTATGCAAGTCCTGAGACGAAGCAGATTGGTCTGGAGCTGATCGAACGTGAGCTTGCCCGGATCCCGAATGAGAAGGTCAGACAGATCACGGCAGATCATATACATGATATTGCAGAAGGACAGAGAGACTTCCGGTTCTAACAGATGATAGGAAGAAGCGATCTTAACAAATGAAAGGATTGCAGATAACAGAGATTGCAGATAAATGCTGAAGCAGACAGCGTATAACAACAGGGAGGGCAGCGCATGGCAGGGTTAAATGAGACACCATCCGGAAATCGACTTCATATCGGAGTATTTGGCAAAACAAACAGCGGAAAATCTTCTTTTATCAACCGATTTTCCGGTCAGAATATATCAATCGTAGCGAATGTTGCAGGGACAACCACTGATCCTGTGTACAAAGCAATGGAGGTTTATCCGCTTGGCCCTTGTACCCTGATCGATACAGCGGGCTTTGATGATGAGACAGAGCTTGGGGAGGAACGCTTGGAAAAGACAAGGCTTGCAGCCGAGAAAACAGATATAGCGATCATTTTGCTTGCAGATACTGACATGGACAAGGAACTTCACTGGTATGAACAGTTTAAGGAAAAGAAGACACCTGTCATATGGGTGATCGGTAAGGCAGATATCCGGAATGATACAGAAAAGATAAATGAAACGCTGTATCAACAGACAGGACAGCGTGCGATTGTTATCAGTGCCGCGACTGGAGACGGTATGGATCAGGTAAGAAAAGAGCTTGTACGGAACCTGCCGGAGCAATATGGTGCTTCTTCGATCCTTAGAGAGCTGGTAACAAAGGGAGATCTGGTCATGCTTGTTATACCGCAGGATATTCAGGCACCGAAGGGCAGACTGATCCTGCCACAGGTGCAGACACTGAGAGAATTGTTAGATAAAAAAATGCCTTGTTATGAGCGTGACGACAGATCAGTATGTGGAAGCCTTATCCCATCTGACAGAGGCACCGAAGCTGATCATAACGGATTCACAGGTATTTGCCTATGTCTATGAGCATAAGCCTAAGAAATCTATGTTGACTTCCTTTTCTGTGTTATTTGCCGCACATAAGGGAGATATCGAATATTATATAGAGGGTGCAAATGCGATAGGAAAGCTGAATGGGGAATCCCATGTGCTGATTGCAGAGTGCTGTACACATGCACCGTTAAAAAGAAGATATCGGACGGGAAAAAGATTCCTAAGATGCTGCGGAAACGGTATGGAGAAAATATGACGATCGATATAGTCAGTGGAACGGATTTCCCGGATGATCTGCAGGGTATGATCTTGTCATACAGTGTGGGGCTGTATGTTTAATCGCAAATATATTATGTCAAGGATCGATCATGCAAAGGAGCAACAGATCCCGATGACCAATTATGGTGTGGTGATCGCGTATCTGACCGGGATATTAGATAAGGTTGTAATACCTGGCTAAAAAGCCGGAAAAGACAGAAGCCACTGATCATATTAATGGGCTTCAGGAAAAGATAACAACAAATGCTGCAGAAAGTAAGTAATATAATATATAATATATAATATAAAACAAAATCAGGAGGCAAAGTTTATGAAGAAATACGAAACGCCACAGATGAATATTGTAGAATTTGAAACAGAGGATATCATTTGTACGAGTGGAGACGTTATAACCGGAGATAATGAAACGCCTATTATTCCCGGAAAATAGGGAAATTATGCTATAAGCCGGTAAACAGATGATGCCGGATATCAAAGAACAAATGATACGAAAATATACAGATAATTCAGGAGAACGATGATGAAACATTTAGTAAGAATCGCGTCCGTATCACCAAGAGTACATCTTGGTAATGTAACAAAGAACTGTAAGGAGCTTGAAACAGTTTATAGAACCTATGCAGAACAGGTAGACGTTATTGTGACACCGGAATTGTCACTGACCGGATACACCTGCGGGGATCTGTTTGTGAACCGTCATCTGATCGACAGGGCAGAAGAAGGACTGTTACAATTGGCGGAAATGACAGCAGAATATGGCAAAAAAGGGCGCAGCACTTGTTGTCGGTGTGCCATATGAAGTAGACGGAGAATTATTTAACTGTGGAGCTTTTTTATGGAACGGAATGGTGCTCGCACACTCGTTCCGAAGATCTACCTGCCGAATTACGGAGAGTTTTTTATGAGAAACGGTGGTTTAGTGGAAGATGTGAGAGAACCGGACAGTTGAACTGGCAGATGGATCGGAAACTTTATTTGGCAATTCCATCCTGATCGAGATGACGGATCCGAATCAGCAGGAGGAGCATGTTACATTTGGCATGGAGATCTGCGAGGGATCTCTGGACACCGATCGCACCGGGAAGACTGCTGACACTTCCAGGGAGCAGAGATCCTGCTCAATCTGTCGGCATCCAATGAAGTGATCGGAAAGGAACAGTACAGAAGAACACTGACAGGAAGTATGTCATCCTCCTGTATCTGTGGATATGTCTATACATCAGCCGGAGCCTATGAATCAACCTCGGATATGGTATTTTCCGGACACAATCTGATGTATGAAAACGGAAAATTATTAGGCGAGATCAAGCCATTTGAAGATGGTATCCTGATCCGTGATTTTAATATGACAAAGATCCGCCATGATCGTCTGGCAAATAAATCCTTTGCGGAGTGTAAGCGGAATTTTGAAGCCGGAGAATACATGACAGTAAACTGCGAGAAGGTATTTGCAGAGAAAAAAGAAGTATGCGCAAAGGTTTCCATGACACCATTTGTTCCATCAAAGAACAGACTGGAACGATGCCGGTCGATCTTTTTGCAATGCAGGTTGCAGGGCCTGCAAAGAAGAATCGAAGCCACACATGCGTCATGTATCGTTGTTGGCGTATCCGGTGGACTGGATTCTACGCTGGCACTTCTGGTATCCGCACAGGCAGTAAAGAATCTCGGACTGCCACCGGAGACAGTAACCGGTATCACGATGCCGGGATTTGGAACGACGAAACGCACAAAAAGCAATTCAACAACGCTTATGGAACTGCTTGGATGTGACATCCGGGAGATCAGCATCGTAGATTCTGTCCGTCAGCATTTTGCAGATATCGGGCAGGATGAAACAGTACATGATATTACATATGAGAACTGTCAGGCGAGAGAGCGGACACAGATCTTGATGGATGTAGCCAATAAAGAGGGCGGATTTGTGATCGGAACCGGTGATTTGTCAGAACTTGCACTTGGCTGGTGTACCTATAACGGAGACCACATGAGCATGTATGCGGTAAAATACCAGCATCCCGAAGACTCTGGTCCGGACTCTGGTAGATGAAGTTGGACATGATATGGATCGAAATGGATTTCGGGAATCAAGGACGTGATCGAGGATATCATTGATACCCCGGTAAGTCCTGAATTGCTTCCGCCAAGTGCGGATGGAACGATCGCACAGAAGACAGAGGATACTGTTGGATCCTATATCCTGCATGATTTCTTCTTGTATTACACACTGCGTTATGGTATGGAGCCGGAAGATGTCTATGACCTTTGTAAAGAAGCGGTAAGACAGAGTGTAGAAGCTTCGGAAGATGGGGGAAATAGAAGCATATACATTTACAGATGAAGAGATAAAGAAATGGCAGAAGGTATTCTATACCAGATTTTTCCGTCAGCAGTTTAAACGTAACTGTATGCCGGATGGCGTAAAGGTCGGTACGGTATCGGTAAGCCCAAGAGGGGATCTGAGACTGCCATCCGAGATAGAATTTGAGGATTTCCTTACTTTCGAATAGAACTGGAGAATAGAGGAAAATATGAACCGTTACAAACGATAATTTAAGCTTATTAAAGATTGTTTCAGAGTTGAATTATGATATAGTAGATGGAAATTGCAACCTGAAACTGATCGTACATTCATAACAGGAATATGAATGTCGGTTCATAAAAAAGGAGAGAGATATGAAATTAGAATTACAGGGCATCAAAAAGAGCTTTGATGGCACAGAGATCCTGCACGGGATCAATTTCTCGGTAGAGGGTGGAAGCGCACTCGGACTGTTGGGAAGAAATGGCGCAGGAAAGACCACAACGATCCGGATCATCATGGATGTTTTCCATGCAGATGAAGGTCAGGTCTTATTAGATGGAGCCCTCTTTGTCTATCAGCCGGGGCAGGTCGGATACCTGCCGGAGGAACGTGGCTTATATCCGAAACGTCTGATCAGTGAGCAGTTAGTATATCTGGCAAAGCTTCGTGGGATGAATAAAAAACAGGCGGAAGAGAATATGCGGAAGTGGCTGACCCGTCTGGATGTGATCCAGTACGAGAACCGGACAACTGGATACGTTATCGAAAGGTAATCAGCAGAAGGTACAGCTTGCAGCAACATTAGTAGCAGATCCTGACATCGTGATCTTAGATGAGCCGTTTTCCGGTTTAGATCCTGTGAATTCCCAGATCTTAAAGGATGTTATAAATGAACTGATCGCAGACGGAAAGATCGTTATCTTCTCCAGCCACCAGATGAGCTATGTGGAAGAATTCTGTGAAGATATCGTAGTGATCAATCATGGTGAAGTGGCACTGGCAGGCAACCTTGACAAGATCAAGGAAGAATACGGAAAAAGGACATAAAAAGCAGTTGCGGCTGTTGGAATGGAGTCGGAAGAACTGGAACAGATTCTTCGTGATAAGTTTGCAGATCAGGTGCAGGTGATCAGCCATAACAAGCATCATGTTGTGACACAGATTCTGCCGGAACAGGATGAATGGCAGGTGCTTTCCCGTTTTAAAGAGTTGGGAATCAGGCTTAGGAGCTATGGAGTTTATGAGCCCTTCCCTGAATGATATATTTGTATCGGCAGTCGGAGATGAGGAGACACCGGAAGATATAAAAGAAAAAAATAATATCGGAACTTCTTTTTCTGAATTTGAACCAAAGCAGAAAAAAGGGTCTGTTTGGAAAGAGAGGTTAAGATATATGAAAAAAAAGATTGGTACAATATTAAGGTTTGAACTCGGTAATTATTTTGGCAGTAAATCCTATCTGATTTCAACGATCTTACTGGCACTTCTTTGCGTAGGCAGCATGTTCGCACCGAGAATTAAGAATCGTTTACAAGTGGAAGTCCTTCGTCTGATAAAGAGACAGATGCAGAGGATGAATCGGATCAGGAGAATGAATCCGTATATGCATATTATGATGCATCCGGTATTATGGATGAAGGTTTGCTGGCGCAGGTATATCCGGATGTCAAGCTGCAGAAATGTAAGGATGCAGCAGAAGTAGAGTCGCTGGTTAAAAGTGAAGATGCGGAACTTGGTTATGTAGTTTATAGTACGTCAGAATATACCTATTATGTTTATAATAAAGGCATGTTTGATGATTACACCAGTACCTTTGACAGTTACCTGTCCATGCTGTCCAAGAAACAGTACAGTGAAGCACATGATCTGGATTTTGATGAACTTATGAGTCTTGATTATGCAGATATTCAGGCAAAAAAAAGAAGTTATCCTCGGTAAGGACAGCACAAGCAATTACTGGTATTGTTATATTCTGGTTATCGTGATCTTCATGCTGATCGTTATGTATGGAATGTCGATCGCAACCGGTGTGGCAAATGAAAAGAGCAACCGCTCGATCGAGATTCTGGTAACAACAACAAACTCCAGAGATATTTTATTTGGAAAGGTATTTGCCGGAACAGTTGCTACGTTCTTTCAGGTCGGATTGATCATGGCAGCCCTGTTGATTTCATACAACTTTAATAAAGACTACTGGGGCGGCTTTATGGGTTCTGTATTAAATATCCCATCTGATGTTCTGATCGCATTTGCGGTATTCGGCCTTGGTGGATTCCTGTTCTATGCATTTATGTATGGAGCACTTGGGGCACTGGTATCTAAGATCGAGGATTTGAACAAATCAGCCGGTACGGCGCAGATGATCGTAATGATCGTGTATTTTGTCGTACTGATGAACCTGACAAATGTAGACGGACTGGTCATCAGGATCTGTTCATATCTACCGATCAGTTCTTACAGTGCAATGTTTGCAAGAGTTGCGATGGGAGATGTAGCAACATGGGAAGTTGTTATATCAGCAATAATTTTATATATATCGGTGATCGGTATGGGTGTTCTGGGAGGTAAGATCTTCCGTAATTCAACACTTCGGTATGGCAATCCAATCAGGTTATCCAGAGCATTAAAAAAGAATTAAAAAGAGAAAAATAAGATATAAAAATAAGACAATAAAAAAGGCCACATGCGTGCTGTGTTGATGTAAAAATGTAGAAAATATTCCTTATACCTTTACATTAAAAGGCGGATGTGGCATAATTTCATGTGAATTATTGAACGCACTTGGTGCGGGTATACAGGGGAGACAGGGAAAAATAAAATAGAAATGAAAGCAATTTCTAAATTCGCAGTGCAAAAAAGAGTGGCTGTGATATCTGTTCGCTTCTAGAATATAATTTCAATGGCTTAAAAAAAAGAAAGGTTACAGTAAAATATGGAAGTAATCGATTTCCATTCCCATGTTCTTCCGGGAATTGACGATGGAAGCAGAAATATAGAAACATCCATAGAGATGCTTCGGCTCAGTCGGAATGCCGGTGTAGACAGAATGATCGCGACACCGCACTTTTTATGCGGACGAGGATCGAATCGAACATTTTCTTGAAAAACGGGAACATGCATATCAAAGTCTGATAGAGGCAGTAACGACTGAAAACATATCGGATACCCCACAGCTTCTGCTTGGAGCGGAAGTTGCTTTTTTGATGGAATCGGAGATGCAGATAAGGTTGACCGGCTGACAATCCAGGGAACAGAGCTTCTGCTGCTTGAGATGCCGTTCCGGACGTGGACGGATGAAGATCTTTTACAGGTAAAAAGCTGATCCATGAGAGACAGCTCCGGATCATTATCGCTCATCTGGAACGCTTTATGAAGATTTCAGGGAATAAGCCGTACATAAAAAAAAGCTGATGGAGCTTCCGGTTACCATACAGATCAATGCAGAAAGTTTGTCAGACTGGAAACAGGGCGGGATGTTGATCCGCATGTTTCAAAAGAGGCAGGCACATATTCTGGGAAGTGACTGTCATGGAGTCCATCATCGCCCTCCGAATCTGATGGAGGGACGACAGAGACTGGAAAAAAAAGCAGGTGCAGACATTCTTGCAGAGATTGATGCATATGGATGTCAGCTTCTTGGTTTGAGATAAAAGGTTGGAGGATAGACAGATGTCAAAAAAAGTAGCGATCATAATCAGTATTATACTGTTTATTATATTGACAGCACTTATCATATGTGAAAAAACATGGCCGACAGGAGGATCTGATCTGATAGGGAACCTGTTCTGATCAGAGAAAGAAAGATGGCACACAGGATACATTCCAGACAGGAAAAACTGAAATTATATAAAAACTGACAATTACTATTGCAGCAGTTATCATATTTTGTTTAGCGGCAGTTATTGTGTTCCGGGCAATTGACCGGCAGAAGCTCCGGAAGCAGGAGGCATATGAGGCAGAGCAGGGAGTTGTCCGTATAAATGGCAAGAAATATCTTCCGAAGAAGAATATAGAGACCTATCTGTTCATGGGTATCGATTCACTGGATAAAGTAAAAAAAGCAGAGGACTATGGAGAATCCGGGCAGAGTGATGTGCTTATGCTGATGGTCAGAGATATCAGTGAAGGGACATTTAAGACTCTGGCGATCAACAGAAATACACTGACAAATGTAAAATCCCTGGATCTCGACAATTCTTATCTGGGCGATTCTGTTGTACAGATTGCACTTGCACATGCAAGCGGAGATGGACTGGAAGCCAGTTGCGAGAATACCGTGGATGCTGTATCAGAGCTGCTTGGTGGTCAGAAGATTGACGGATATGCTGCTGTAAATATGGGAGCAATTTCTATCATCAATCATATGGCAGGAGGAGTAACAGTTACGATTGAGGATGATTTTTTTCCAAAGTGGATCCATCCCTTAAGATTGGAGATACGGTTCGGCTCAGTGATGAGCAGGCGGTACATTATGTACATGACCGTTGGGATGTCGCTGATGAAACAAATGAAAACAGAATGAAACGTCAGTCCGTATATATGGAAGGGCTTAAGAAAAATATAAAAGAGAAATGTCAGACAGACAGTACCTATCCGTTGGATCTGTACAATGCACTGGGAGATTATATGGTGACGAATATATCGGCAAATAAATTCAGCAAGCTGGCACTTCTTGTTGTGAAAGAGAAGGATGAGGGCGAGGTATCTATTTCCGGAACAGAAGGGCTGGATGAACTTGATTTCGCGCTACCTTTGAGGCAGATGAGGAAAGTCTGAATGCAGCGATCGCAGAGCTGTTTTTTTTATAAAGAATATACAGAATAGAGATACTTTGGATGGAGGAGAACATGAGCGCAGAAAATAAAAAAGTACCGATGTCGGACAATGGAAAAGAAGAAAAAAGATCAATAAGGTGACGATGGTGACCGTTGATGATGACGATAAAGAGATAGATCTGGTCGATCTGGGATATGCACTGATGGATAAGTTACATTTTATCATACTTGCATTTTTGCTTGGTGCAGTCCTGTTAAATGCATATGCATATTTTATGATCAAACCGACGTACCAGTCGACCGCAAAACTGTATGTCGTATCTGCATCGGAGGATTCCGTTGTAAATCTGTCCGATCTGAATATTGGTATGTCGCTGACAAAGGATTATGAGGAACTGATGCTCAGTTATCCGGTACTGGATCAGGTAATCTCCAAACTGAATCTGTCAATGGATTCGGCAGAGCTTGCACAGATGATCGTACTTGAGAATCCGGCGGATACAAGAGTACTGAAGATAACAGTTACAAGCACAGATCCGGAGCAGGCAAAAGACATAGCAAACACACTGGCTGAGATCGCGGTAGAATATCTTCCGGATACAATGAGTACCAATGCACCGAATATTGCTCAGGTTGCAAGAATACCGGATCAGAAGGCAGGACCAAGTTATCTGAAATATACACTGATCGGAGCATTGGCGGGCGCATTTATTTACTGTCTGATCCTGATCATACGATATCTCCTGGATGATACGATCCATACAGCATCCGATATGGAAAAATACTTTGGAATTGTTCCGCTTACTTCAATTCCAGACAGTGAGTCACTGGGACAGAATGAGGACGGCGCTGAATATGGAGAAACAAACTCTGGATTGAAAGGGAGACGAAGCAAATGAAAAAGATAAATATTGATTTTAAAGAAATGCCGTATGCTGTCGAAGAAGCAATGAACAGGCTTCGTATTAAATATCAAGTTTTGTGGAAAAAATACAAAGAAGTTGTTGATCACAAGTAGTCTCTGCCAAATGAAGGCAAAAGTACCATTTCCATGAATCTGTGGAAGATGATGGCAGAAGCCGGATTTCCAACTGTATTTCTTGATGTGGATTTGAGAAAATCAGTGATCAAGAGCAGACATAATATCCAGACAGAAGGCGAGATTAAGGATCTGGGCTATTATCTGTCCGGGCAGGCAGAATATGAGGAGGTTGTATATGAAAACAAATATCCCAAATGGTTATATCGTGCCATGTTGCAATCTGTTAGAGAATCCATCTGCATTATTGGAGGATGATCGTTTTGCAGAACTGCTTAATAAACTGGCAGAGCAGTATAGATATGTGATCATAGATTCGCCGCCACTTGGCAGTGTCGCAGATGCTGCACAGGTTGCTTCCTTATGTGATGGTGCAGTACTTGTTGTCCGTAGTGGTGAAACGTCTAGGAACGTGATCAAACAATCCATGCAGCAGTTGGAACAGGTTCGCTGTAAAATGTTGGGTGTGATCCTGAACCGGGTAGAAGTATCCGGGCGTGCATACAAGAGTTATTATGGAAAATATAAATCCTATGACTATGGATACGGCTATGGAAAAGGCCAGAAAAGCGGGAAGTAGAACAGATCCAGATAGATAGCAGATCCGTTCAACAGGATCTGGCAGATGAATTCAGGTTGGATGATTCAGTCGATACGTGGCAGGCGGCTGTTTTATCATAGATGTTCTGGTTAAAGTGGTGAGAGAACTTCGGTTTTCAAAATGATCAGAATGATTTTTATCCGAAAATGTGCTAGGAAGGAGAAAACTCAATATGAAGAATTTAAAGAAGCTGATTGCTATTATCATGGTTATCGCTCTTATGATTCCATGTACAGCAATGGCTGCAACAGAGTCAGTTACTTCACAGGAGTTAACAAAGAAGAACACAACAATTACATGTTCTACACTTACTTATACAGGTAAGAAAACAGACTCCTAAGACGATCAAGGTTCAGTATAAAACCAAGAGCGGCAAGAAAGTAACATTAAAGGCCGGTACAGACTATACTGTTAAGGTTACAAGCGGCAAAAATGCTGGTACTTACTCAGTAAAGATCACTGGTAAGGGCAAGTATGCCGGAAAAAGTGTCATCTTCATACACAATTAAGAAGGCAACTCAGAAGAAGCTGAAGGTTACAAATGGTTACAAGAAAGCTGTCAAGGCTTCAAAATTTAAGAAGAAAGCTAAATCTTATACATTCAAGGTTTCTGGTGTAAAGGATAAGGCTAAAGTAACTTATCAGAGAAGCTCAAAGAAGATTGTTGTAAAGAAAGGCAAGATCACTCTGGCTAAGGGTATCAAGAAAGGTACTTACAGAGTAACTGTTAAGGTTGCTGCAACAAAGAACTACAAAGCAACAACAAAGACAATCAAGATCAAAGTTAAATAATATTTAACACAATACATTAAATTGCTATAGCATTGAAGGCACCCTGGCCACGAGGGTGTCTTTTTTCTTATTGCACGTCATCCTTACTGTGTGGTAAACTAAGGCAGGATTTTAAATGATGGTGGTATATGGAACATGAAGAATGAAAAGATGGGATTTGGGAATGAAAAATTTATATTTTGGATCCGGCTTGCAGATGTAACGATAAAGATCTATGCGAATTACAGAAGTACAAAGAGAATATTGTCGGGACTACCTGACAACGGGACCGGAGGCATTTTCGGTGATGATCACACAGAGGGATATCGCAGCGGAACGGGATCGGTCGGAGAAGCAGGGACAGGTCGGTGGAAGGAAAGGACCGGGAAGGCCGTGGTTTGGATACTACAGTGATGCATATCTGGAAACGCTGGCGTTATACCGGAAGATCGCAGATCAGATGATCGCATACAATACCTTGTTATTTCATGGTTCGGTGATAGCGGTGGATGGAGAAGCGTATCTGTTCACGGCGAAGAGTGGAACCGGAAAATCTACACATACCAAGCTGTGGCGCAAATATTTTGGAAATCGTGCTGTGATGGTAAATGACGATAAGCCATTGTTGAAAGTAACCGGCAAAGGCGTGCTGGCATGCGGAACCCCATGGGCGGGCAAGGATCATCTGCAGAACAACATCATGGTTCCATTAAAGGCAGTATGTATTCTGGAACGGGATACGGTCAATCATATCGAACAGATCAGGAAGCGGGATGCATGGAAGATGATATTACAGCAGAGTTATCGTTCAGATCAGCCGGCGGTATTATCATCGACAATCCGTCTGGCGGAGCAGATCATGGATAAAACAAAGCTGTACCGGCTGGGCTGCAATATGTCCATGCAGGCAGTGGAGACTTCCTACAATGGAATGAATACAGATATAGATTATGCAGATTAAAAACATATAAAACAACAAAACGAAAATATACAGAAATAATGGAGCGGTAAATGAAATTAAAAGATGAATTTATTACATATGAAACAGATGGAGAGAACAGATCATGGTAGCTGCCGGAACCGACAGCTTTTCCGGTCTGGTCAGAAGCAATGAGACAGCGGGCTTTATCGTAGAATGTCTGAAAAAAACTGTGACAGAGGATGATATCGTTCATGCAATGACAGATGCATATGATGCACCGGAGGCTGTTGTCCGCAGGGATGTGAAGGGAATATTGAAGAAGCTGGATTCCATTGGTGCGATCGAATATTAAGAAGCCGGAACAGCAAAAAGAGAGAAAATGAAAACGGAGAAACAGGGATATGATAGCTGTTCTACTTATGAGGAACAGTTAAACAAATATGGAACTATTATATATACCAATGTAGGACGCAGTATGATGCCTCTCCTTCGGGAACATCGTGATATTATGATCATAAAGGCCAGACCGGAAGGACGGCTTAAAAAGTATGATGCGGTGCTTTATAAAAGGGGAGATCATTATATCCTGCACAGGATACTTTCTGTAAGAAATGATGGTTATGTGATCTGTGGGGATCACAATTACAGGAGAGAATATGATATTACAGATCCGGATATTATCGGAGTGCTTACCGGAGTGATACGGGATGGAAAAGAGATTCCGGTTACGGATAAGCGATACAGATGGTATGTGCATATATGGTGTGATCTTTTTTATATCCGGGCAGGTATTTTATTTGTAAAGGCAAGAGCTGCTCGGCTGCGCAGGAAAATGGGTAAGAGCAGATGAAGAAACAAAGCAGGATGATGCAGGGTGAACAGAACAGGAAAACATTTGTATGGATGTGGCAGGGTATAGCAGGAAAGCGGTATTATATCGTTTTCCTGCTTATAATATCTGTCCTTCTTGGTATGTCCGGCGGCCTGCTCGCATTACTGCTCCGGAATCTGATCGATCATGCGGTGGAAGGAGAACGTTCCGGTTTTGTGGCAGCGGGAACAGGACTTGTACTGCTTGTGATCCTGCAGATCACGTTCCGGGCGGTTGACCGTTATCTGGAAGAAAAAACACGGTCAACTTATGAAAATATCTGGAAGAAACGATTGTTTTCGGAACTTATGGGAAGAAGTTACCGCGAAGTCACACAGATCCATTCCGGAGAATGGATGAACCGCCTGACTTCAGATACTGTGATCGTGGCGGATGGACTGGCGCAGATCGTTCCCGGTGTATGCGGGATGCTGACACGGATCCTGATCGCGGTTGTTCTGCTGATCGGTATTATGCCGGAACTTGCTTATGTATTGATACCGGGAGGTCTTCTGCTTGTCTTTCTGACCTGGATATTCCGGCGGGTGTTGAAACGTCTGCATAAAAAGTGCAGGAGGCAGATGGCAGATTACGGATTTTTTTATCGGAACGGTTATCCGGTCTGGTGATCCTTCACACATTCGTAAAAAGAACAGGAAACGGCAGATGAAGCAGACCGGTATATGAATGCACATCAGGGCAGCCGGATGAAGAAAAAACAGATTTTCCAATATCTGTAATATCGGGTTTCGGTGCAGCAATGAATGGAGCTTATATTCTGGGAGCCATATATTGTGGGTATGGAATATTGAAAGGACAGGTTTCCTATGGAACCTTTATAGCAGTGCTTCAGCTTGTCGCACAGATCCAGACACCGTTTGCGAATCTGTCTGGGTATTTCCCAAAATATTTTGCCTGCCTTGCCAGTGCAGAACGGCTGATGCAGGCAGAAACCTTTGAACCGGACAGAACGGGATCAGAGATACTCCCTTCCGATTTCCGGGAACAGTTTATGGCTCTTGAGATTGTGAATGGCTCCTTTGCCTATCGGAGAGATACGGATCTGCTGGGTGTTCAGGCACAGACAGATACAGACTACTGTGAAAAAAGGTTCTGGAGCATTTTAATATGCATATTGCAAGAGGAGAATTCCTGGCACTGACCGGACCATCCGGGTGTGGAAAGAGTACAGTGCTTAAAATATTAATGAGTCTGTATGCACTGGATTCCGGGGATTGTAACGTAATATTTGGCGGTGAAAGGCATAAGATGCATGCAGGCTTCCGGTCTTTGTTTGCTTATGTACCGCAGGGAAATCATCTGATGAGTGGAACAATAAAGGAAGCGGTGGCATTTGGTGAGCATGTCGACACGGAGAAACTGACACAGGCACTCAAAGCTGCCTGCGCAGAATTTGTTTATCAGCTTCCGGAACAGATGGAAACTCCACTTGGAGAACAGGGACATGGATTATCGGAGGGACAGATCCAGCGTCTGGCAGTTGCAAGGGCGGTTTATTCCGGACACCCGGTTCTGATCCTTGATGAAGCGACAAGTGCACTGGATGAACAGACAGAGAAACGGCTGCTTTCCAATCTCCGTGCAATGACAGATCGGACTGTCCTGATCGTTACCCACCGGCCGGCAGCTTTGCAGGTGTGTGACCGTACGATAGCAATGATGACGGACAGGGAAGAATGAGGAATGAGATAATATGATTCAGTATAACATCAGGACACTTGGAAAAAATGAATGGGATTTTCTGGAGTTAGTGGCGTGTGGACTTCATATGAAACCGGTATCAACGGAACGGTTGCATCAGATGGATCTGCAGGCTGTCTGGAAGTGGAGCAAATATCATATGTTAGGCGCTCTGGTTTATGACGCCATTGAACCTGCGTTAAAGGTGGACCAGACATTTGCGGCAGAGTATCCGCAGCTTCTTGCGGCATGGCGGGAGAAAAGGGATAAGGCGTTGCGTAAGAATATGCTGTTAGATGCTGCAAGAAAGCAGTTATTTAGATATATGGAAGCCGAAGGTATCTGGTATATGCCATTAAAGGGGAGCATCATAAAGGATCTGTATAAGACGCCCGGAATGAGGGAAATGTCAGATAATGATATCTTGTTTGATCCTGTATACAGTCAGAAGATCCGGTCGTATATGGAAGAACACGGATATCAGACGGAAGCTTATGGCGTTGGAGCACATGATACTTATCTGAAAGAACCGGTCTATAATTTCGAGATGCACCGGGTATTGTTTTCAGAGAAGCCGGGAGCAGAATGGAATCAATATTATCAGGATGTGAAGGACAGACTGATAAAAGATGAAAGCAATTCCTTTGGTTATCATTTTGAAGAAAATGATCTGTATATTTATGTGATCGCCCATGCTTATAAGCATCATAAAGGTTCAGGAACCGGAATACGGACACTTACAGATTGCTATATTCTGAATGAAGCATATGTCGATCATTTTGATTATGAATACATCGGGCAGGAGTTAGCTGTATTTGGAGCAGCGGAATTTGAGCAGACGCTGCGGAGTCTTGCACATAAGATATTTGCATCGGAGGATATGGGGCAGAAGAACCGGCTTACAGAACAGGAGCGGGAGCTTCTTGCCGAACTGATGTATTCTGGCACATACGGAACGGTCGCCGGCATGGTGGAACGGGCGCTGAAAGAACTTCAGGCAGATGGAGACACAATCACAACCGGAACAAAATGGCGGTATATGTGGCGGAGACTTTTCCCGGATATGGGATTTTATGAAGAGAATGTACCGATGGTATACCGTCATAAGATTCTGTTGCCGTTTTATACTGTTTTCCGTTGGGTGCGTGGATTGATAAAGAACCGAAAAAAGATTACGGAAGAGATTAAAGCAATAAGAAAAAAATAAACACAAAACAAATATAAATGAAAGAGAATAACAGTATCGGAATGAAACAGATCTGAATATAAAAACAGAAAGGCAGACATGGATATGAGTAAATACAAGTTGATTGCTTTTTGATATGGATGGAACCTTATTAAATTCCGAAAAGCGGATATCAGAGCAGACACTGGAAGCTGTGAACCGCGCATTTGATGCAGGAAAGGAAGTGATCCTTTCGACCGGAAGATGTGGCAGAGCTTCGGGAATATTTTAAGCGGATACCGGGACTGCGTTATGTTGTCTGCTCCAGCGGCGCGATTCTGTATGATGTGAAAGAGGAGAAGATCCTGTATTCGAATGCAATCTCTATTGAACTGGCAGAAAAGATTCTGGCAGAAAGTAAAAAAGAAGATCTAATGGTGCATCTGCTTGCAATCGAATCCATAGTGCAGAAAAAGGACATACCCCAGATGGAACGCTTTGGGATGGGCGTCTATCGGCCAATGTATGAGAAGGTTACAACACAGGTCGATGATATCTATGAATATTATAAGGAACATCCATTTGAGGTCCCGAAGCTGAACCTGTATCATGCGACAGCAGAAGGCAGAGAGAGAACCAGAAAGAGACTTGCCGGACTGGATCTTGTTCTTGCGGATGCGGAGAAGACCGCTTTGGAATGTTCGGCGACAGGAGTTACCAAAGGAACCGGGCTGTTCCGGCTGTGTGAGCACCTGGGTATTGAAATCGATGAAACGATTGCGGTTGGTGATGCAGATAACGATCTGAATATATTGGAAACTGCAGGATTAGCGATTGCGGTCGGAAATGCAAATGAACATGTAAAAGCAGTTGCTGCGGTTGTTGTCAATGACTGCGACCATGATGGATGTGCAGAAGCAATTGATAAATATTTATTATAAAGAGTTAAGAGGCGATACAAATGACGATCAAAGATTTGAAAGAGGGACAGTCCGCAACCATCTGTACAGTTGGCGGTGATGGAGCACTGAGACAGCATTTCCTTGACATGGGCGTGATACCCGGTATTGAGGTTGAACTGATCAAATATGCACCAATGGGCGATCCTCTTGAAATCCGTATTCATGATTATGAACTGACGCTCCGACTGGCGGATGCTGAGCAGATCGAGGTATCAGATAAAAAATCAGATGAAGACGAACATAGGAAAGATAACAAAAAGGATAAAGCTTTAGTAGAACATCCGGGACTTGGCGAAGGCGGAAAGTATCATGTGAAAGCAGATGAACATCCGCTGCCGGAGGATGAGATCCTGACCTTTGCTCTGGTTGGTAACCAGAACTGTGGCAAGACGACATTATTTAACCAGTTGACAGGCTTCGAATCAGCATGTAGGTAATTTCCCCGGAGTAACGGTTGATCGGAAAGAGGGAATGATCAAAGGATATCCGGACACAAGAGTAACCGACCTTCCGGGTGTATATTCTCTCTCGCCGTACAGTAGCGAAGAAATTGTAACCAGACAGTTTGTATTCGATGAAAAACCAAAGGGCATAATCAATATCGTGGATGCAACCAATATTGAGAGAAATCTCTATCTGACGATGCAACTGATGGAGCTTGATATACCGATGGTGCTGGCACTGAATATGATGGATGAAGTGCGTGAGAACGGAGGATCAATCCGTATTAACCAGCTGGAAAGTATGCTTGGAATTCCGGTTATTCCAATCTCTGCGATCAAGAATCAGGGTGTAGATGAATTGATCGAACATGCAGTTCATGTCGCCAGATATCAGGAGAGACCGGGCAGACAGGATTTCTGTGATCCGGAAGATCATGGTGGTTCGGTGCACCGGTGCCTGCATGGAATCATGCATCTGATCGAAGACCATGCAGAGAATGCGGGAATCCCGGTTCGTTTTGCTGCGGCGAAGGTGGCAGAAGGGGATGCAGAGATGGAAAAATCTCTGCATCTTGAACAGAATGAGACGGAGATGATAGAACACATTGTAAGCCAGATGGAAGAAGAACGTGGAATTGATCGTGCAGCAGCAATTGCAGACATGCGGTTCGATTTTATACAGCGGATCTGCAGACAAACGGTTGTCAAACCGGCAGAGAGTAAGGAACGTATCAGAAGCCGGAGGATCGATGCGGTTCTTACGGGAAAGTATACCGCGATACCGACCTTTATATTGATCATGGGAGCAGTCTTCTTTCTGACCTTTAATGTGATCGGAGCGGTACTTCAGAATCTGCTGGAGAAAGGGATTGATTATCTGACAGCGCAGATGGATCAGCTTCTGACTGCATGGTCGGTGAACACGGTGATTCATTCACTTGTGATCGATGGTATCTTTAAGGGAGTTGGAAGTGTGCTGAGTTTTCTTCCGATTATAGTGGTGCTGTTCTTATTTCTTTCGTTATTGGAAGACAGTGGATATATGGCTCGTGTTGCTTTCGTCATGGACAAACCACTCAGAAAGATTGGGTTATCCGGAAGAAGTATTGTGCCGATGCTGGTTGGCTTCGGCTGTACGGTTCCCGGCATTATGGCGAGCCGTACCCTTCCGTCGGAGCGTGATCGTAAGATGACGATCCTGTTGACCCCGTTTATGAGCTGTTCTGCAAAGCTTCTGATCTATGCATTCTTTGCAACAGCGTTTTTCCCAAAGTATAAAGTACTTGTTATGGTCGGGTTGTATGTTGTGGGAATACTGATAGGAATCCTTGTGGCGCTTATTATCAGAAAGACATTATTCAAGGGTGAGGCAGTTCCGTTTGTTATGGAGCTTCCAAACTACAGAATGCCGGCATTGAAAAATGTATTGCAGTTATTATGGGAAAAGGCAAAGGATTTCTTACAGCGGGCATTTACGGTTATCTTTGTGGCAACGATCGTGATCTGGTTCTTACAGAGCTTTTGATCTGCACTTTAACCTGACGGCAGATTCACAGAACAGTATCCTTGCAGTTGTCGCAGGATTGATCGCACCGGTATTTGCACCGCTTGGTTTCGGAGACTGGCGGATATCGACGGCACTGATATCTGGATTTATGGCCAAGGAGAGTGTAGTATCAACATTGTCTGTGCTGACCGGAAGCATGGATGTTATCCATAAGATCCTGACACCGGCATCCGCTCTGTCATTGTTGATATTCTGTCTGCTGTATAATCCATGTGTAGCAGCCGTTTCTTCCGTAAAACGGGAACTTGGAAGCAAATGGGCACTGGTAGTTGTGGTCGGACAGTGTGTTGTTGCATGGATCATGGCGGCACTTGTCTATGCAATCTGTCTGTGTTTCTAAAACAAATATAAATTATAAAATACAGGCGTGATGATTATAAAAAAAATGTAAAAAAGTCATATCCGGTAAAGATTTTCTTTACTTTTTGATTAGGGATGGCTATAATACAAATTGACTGTGGAAGTTGGTAGTACAAACTAACCTCCATAGAATAATACTTAGAAAGAAAAGAGGATTTGTGTACAATGAAAAATATTGATTTAAGCAAGTATGGCATTACTGGAACTACAGAGATCGTTTACAACCCTTCGTATGAAACACTTTTCGAGGAAGAGACTAAATCTACTCTTGAAGGATATGAAAAAGGACAGGAAACAGAGCTTGGCGCTGTTAATGTAATGACAGGTATTTACACAGGACGTTCACCTAAAGATAAGTATATTGTTGTTGATGAGAATTCAAAGGGCACTGTATGGTGGACAACAGATGGTTACAAGAACGATAATCATCCAATGACAGAAGAGACATGGGCATCCGTTAAGGATATTGCCAAGAAGGAACTTTCAAATAAGAAATTATTTGTAGTTGATGCTTTCTGTGGAGCAAACGCTGAAAATACTCGTATGGCTATCCGTTTTATCGTAGAAGTAGCTTGGCAGGCACATTTCGTAACAAATATGTTCATCAAGCCAACTGCTGAAGAACTTGAGAACTTCGAGCCGGATTTCGTTGTTTACAACGCATCAAAGGCTAAAGTAGAAAACTATAAAGAACTTGGTCTTAACTCAGAGACATGTGTAGCATTCAACATCACAAGCCATGAACAGGTTATCATTAATACATGGTACGGCGGAGAAATGAAGAAGGGTATGTTCTCAATGATGAACTACTTCCTTCCACTTAAGGGAATTGCAGCTATGCACTGTTCAGCAAACACAGATATGAACGGTGAGAACACAGCTATCTTCTTCGGTCTTTCAGGAACAGGTAAGACAACACTTTCAACAGATCCTAAGCGTCTCCTGATCGGTGATGATGAGCACGGCTGGGATGACAACGGCGTATTCAACTTCGAAGGTGGCTGCTACGCAAAGGTTATCGACCTTGATAAGGATTCAGAGCCGGATATCTATAATGCGATCAGAAGAGATGCTCTTCTTGAGAACGTAACAGTAGATGCAAATGGTAAGATCGACTTCACAGATAAGAGCGTTACAGAGAATACTCGTGTATCTTATCCGATTGATCATATTAAGAATATCGTTCGTCCTATCTCATCAGCTCCTGCAGCAAAGAATGTTATCTTCCTGTCTGCAGATGCATTCGGCGTACTGCCTCCGGTATCTATTCTGACACCTGAGCAGACTCAGTACTACTTCCTGTCCGGTTTCACAGCTAAGCTTGCTGGTACAGAGCGTGGAATCACAGAGCCGACACCTACATTCTCAGCATGTTTCGGACAGGCATTCCTTGAGCTACATCCTACAAAGTATGCTGAAGAGCTTGTTAAGAAGATGAAGAAGAGCGGTGCTAAGGCATATCTTGTTAACACAGGATGGAACGGCACAGGCAAGCGTATCTCTATCAAGGATACAAGAGGTATCATCGATGCTATCCTTAGCGGTGCTATCCTTTCAGCTCCTACAAAGAAGATCCCTTACTTCAACTTTGAAGTACCTACAGAGCTTCCGGGTGTTGATCCGGCAATTCTTGATCCTCGTGACACATATGCAGATGCTTCTGCATGGGAGACAAAGGCATTAGATCTTGCTGACAGATTCATCAAGAACTTTGCTAAGTACGAGAGCAACGAAGCTGGTAAGGCATTAGTTGCAGCAGGTCCTCAGAAATAATATCTGAATGATCAGAATACAATATATGTTCGTGAGATACACCTGAGACACTATAACGTCAGGATATACTTCGGACAAAGAAGAACCGGGTGTGGGTTTCACATCCGGTTTTTCTTTGTAGCATGGCATATCGTTCTTGCTAACTATATTGTGTCTGATAGTATTTGAAGAAGAACGGAGAGTTGATCGAGATGAAAGTTGGGCAGAACAGACAGGCGAAACGGCAGATGTCGGAAGCGTTTATTACCAGTGTGTTTCTGGCGTTATCCGGTGGATTTCAGGATGCCTATACATATTTTACAAGAGATGAAGTGTTTTCAAATGCACAGACAGGAAATGTAGTGCTGATGAGTCAGCATTTTATGATGGGTGAATGGCAGGCAGGACTTCGATATCTGTATCCGTTGTTTGCATTTGCACTTGGGGTGTTCTTTGCAGAACAGGTACAGGGACGGTTCAAATACGCAAAAAGAAGCTTCATTGGAGGCAATCCATTTTGTTGATGGAGATCTTTATTTTGTTCTTTGTTGGATTTTTAACAGAAGGATGGAACATGCTGGCAACGGTATTGGTATCTTTCTCCTGTGCAATGCAGGTTCAGACATTCCGGAAAGTCAACGGACATTCTTATGCGAGTACGATGTGTATCGGAAATCTCAGGAGTGGAACAGCAGCCTTATCTGTATATTTAAGAGAAAAGAAACCGGAGCAGTTAGAAATGTCACTGTATTATTTCGGTGTGATCCTGTTCTTTGCGGTCGGAGCCGGAATCGGAGGCATTCTGTCGGTACATCTGGGCTTCCATGCTATCTGGGTATCCAGCGGATTGCTTCTTATCAGTTTCCTTCTGATGTTTAAGGATCGTCTTGAAAAAGATGTGCATGAGCTGGAGGATGACCTGGAAGAAGATATTCAGAAACTTGGAACACAGCTCCGCGAAGAAATTAAGAAATAGATAAGAGTAAAATAAAGAATATTCATTTTGTTATATTTATGAGATAATGAACGCGAAATTATTCGTTCTCAAGTGTGCTGATTATGCGGCATGCAGTAAGTATAGGATATGCAGAAAGAAATCTACAGAAAGTGAGGTGGCAGCTATGCTTCAACAACAGAAGAAACAAATATGTGTGATATATTGTATCATATTGATATTAGCTGCCACCGTTTTGGGCATAGGTGATATAGAAAGCTCCAGAATGGGCAGCGGGGGCTTGAACAGAATAAATCGGTGCTTCGTGAAGTCCGGACGACATCAATTAATGAAATAGGGATACTTCCGACAGGAAGCGTTCTTCGTACAGTGTTTGAAACGCAGAACTTGAAATCGTTTCAATCAGAGAAAACAGTTGATCTGTGGATCCTGGTTTTACCGTTTCTGTTTACCTTATCAGGGTTCGTTTGTGATACCAGAAAATGGTGGGTGAAGATCGGCACACTGGTGCATGCATCTCAATGGTATCGAAGGCTTGAGTATATACATAAAAAAGGACGGAAAGAAACTCTTGACTTCTTACATTTGAAAATCGAATATGTAAGAAGAAAAGGAGAATAATAAAATGGGTATGGATATATTTGCTATTGTTTTTGGCGTTGTTGCAATCGGTCTCGGAGGATTCTTTTTCATTAATGAGACATTTATTAAAAAAGAATCGGATAGCGATAAGATATCTGCAGATGCAGAGAAGAACAGCAGAGAATCATAAGCAGTATACTATTATATGGGATATTATAAGAAACAATAGCTGAGACAAAAAAGCTGTCGGAATTGGTCATTTATTAACCGGTTTTGCCTGATATAATGCAGGTGAAAAGGGAGATATATGATGGATTCCGGCAGCTTTTTTCACGTATGCAGTTATTTGCCGTAATTAACGCATTCCTGATATAAAATACTGGATTTTCTGTTTACAATATGTTTAAATATTTGTCACATATACTTAAAAATCGACAAAAATCAGGATGGGAGATAAAGTATAGATTCGTCTGTTCAAAATGAACGATATATAAAGAAGAAAGTAAGGGATAAAATGGCAGGAACGATAGATATAAAGCCGGCGACTAAGCTGCGGTTGGCACTGGATGTGCCGGCAGGAAAACAACCGGTATTCAATATGATAAGCACATGTTGGCATTTTCAACGATTCGATATGGTGTTACTGATTTTGCCGGATTTATACAAATCTGTCATGGCGTTCCATGTATTGCAATTCCACTTTCGGCAATTCCTTTGCCAACGCTGATCTCATTTTCCATATCCGATACATGGAATTGATACTCCATTTTTCAGTTCAAATGTGTCGGATAATTTATTCATTTGACGATCCTCCTTGTCTTTGATAATTAAATGATAGTTCTTGGAGTTCACTCTGTGTCAAGCTTTTTTCAGAGATTAAAAAAATTTGTAAAAATTATGCGAATGTACGAAAAAGAAATACAATAAAAATGATAAGGATTGTTGAATTATAAAAAAGATTCTGTATAATACCATTAGAGTGTATTATATATTCACATAATATAAAAAATTGAAAGGAGAAAAAAATTATTATGTTACAGAACCAGGAATGGGATTCATTCACAGGTAGACTCTGGAAAGAAGAATGTAATGTCAGAGACTTCATCCAGAACAACTACACAATGTACGACGGAGACGAGAGCTTCCTTGCCGGACCAACAGATGCTACTAACAAGCTCTGGGACAAGCTTCAGGCTCTTCAGAAAGCAGAAAGAGATAACGGCGGTGTATTAAAAAGGAGGATGCTGATGTTGTATCAAGCATCACAGCATACGGCCCTGGATATATTGATCCTGAGACAAAGGACCTTGAGCAGGTTGTTGGTCTTCAGACAGATGAACCACTTAAGAGAGCATTCATGCCTTATGGTGGTATTAAGATGGCTGAGGAAGCTCTTGAGATGTATGGTTACAAGCCAAACGAGAACTTCCATAAGATCTTTACAGAGTATCACAAGACACATAACCAGGCAGTATTTGATGCCTATACACCAGAGATGAAAGCTGCACGTCATACACATATCGTAACAGGTCTTCCAGATACTTATGGACGTGGACGTATCGTAGGTGACTACAGAAGAGTTGCTCTTTTTTACGGTATCGATCAGCTGATCGCTTGGAAAGAGGAAGACAAGGCAAACTGTGGCGATGGTAATATGTTTGATGATGTTATCCGTCAGAGAGAAGAGCTTGCAGAGCAGATCAGACGTCTGCAGGAGATGAAGGTTATGGCTCAGTCATATGGTTATGATATTTCTAAGCCTGCTTCAAACGCTAAGGAAGCTGTTCAGTGGTTATACTTCGGATACCTTTCAGCTATCAAGACACAGAATGGTGCTGCTATGTCTGTAGGTCGTGTTTCTACATTCCTTGATATCTATATTGAGAGAGATATTAAGGCCGGAAAGCTTACAGAGGCTGAGGCTCAGGAGCTTATCGATCATTTCACAATGAAACTTCGTATGGTTAAGTTCGCAAGAATTACATCATACAACGAATTATTCTCAGGAGATCCTACATGGGCTACTCTTGAAGTAGGTGGTACAGGTATCGATGGACGTTCTATGGTTACTAAGAACGATTTCAGATTCCTTCATACACTTGAGAACATGGGACCTTCACCAGAACCAAACCTTACAGTTCTTTATTCTTCAGCTCTTCAGGATACATTCAAGAAGTATGCTGCTAAGATCTCAGTAAGAACAAGCTCAATCCAGTACGAGAATGATGATGTTATGAAGCCTATCTGGGGTGATGACTATTCAATCTGCTGCTGTGTATCAGCTACACAGACAGGTAAAGAGATGCAGTTCTTCGGAGCTCGTGCAAACCTTGCTAAGTGTCTCCTTTACGCTATCAACGGTGGTAAAGATGAGAAGTTCTTAGACAAGAAGACAGGCAAGCCAATGCAGGTTGGTCCTGAGTATGCTCCAATTACTGCAGAGTATCTTGACTATGATGAAGTTCTTGCTAAGTACAAGAAGATGCTTGATTGGTTAGCAGGACTTTATGTAAATATCCTGAACCTGATTCAGTACATGCATGATAAGTATTACTATGAGTCAGCAGAGATGGCACTTATCGATACAGATGTACGTCGTACATTTGCAACAGGTATTGCCGGATTCTCACACGTAATCGACTCACTGTCAGCTATCAAGTATGCTAAGGTTAAGGTTATTCGTAACGCAGAAACAGGTCTTGCAGAAGACTTTGAGATCGAGGGAGAATTCCCTAAATATGGTAATGATGATGACAGAGCTGATAACATCGGTGTATGGCTCCTTCATGAGTTCCTTACAGACATCAAGAAGAGACACACATATCGTAATTCAGAGCCTACAACATCTATCCTGACAATTACATCAAACGTAGTATATGGTAAGTACACAGGTAACCTTCCGGATGGAAGACGTGCTTGGACACCATTCGCACCAGGTGCTAACCCAAGTTACGGTGCAGAGACATCAGGACTTCTTGCTTCACTGAACTCAGTAGCTAAGATTCCTTATGAGTGGTCATTAGATGGTATCTCAAATACTCAGACAATGAACCCATCAGCACTCGGACATGACGAGGAAGAAAGAGCTGAGAAGCTTGTAAGCGCTATGGACGGATACTTCGATCAGGGTGCTCACCACTTAAATGTAAACGTATTTGGTAAGGATAAGCTTCTTGATGCTATGGAGAATCCGGATAAGCCAGAGTACGCTAACTTCACAATCCGTGTATCAGGATATGCTGTTAAGTTTATCTCACTTACACGTGAGCAGCAGCTCGACGTTATCAACAGAACATTCCATGACTCACTGTAAATCTTACACAGTCTGAATGTTTTAACAGATAAGTAAAAGATTGGAGTCCCGGGGAGTCTATCTCCGGGACTTTTTTACAGCATAAGGCAGACGGATTTTTATCCGTATATTATGTGCTTCGCACATTCTATGCATTTCGCAAAATCAGTATTTTTGCGAGCAAATAATTTTGCGTTCATTATATCATGTATGAAAATTGTGTATCAGAGAGAAAATAGAAAGAGACTATGAAGCTGTGAGTGGTGGAAACAGATGTATAGTCGTGGTTGTTTAATGTGTATTTGTGTAAAATAATAGAAAGAACTTAGAGGTGGAACATGCCGGAAAAGAAACAGATTTTAGGATATATTCATTCAACAGAAAGCTTTGGAGCAGTCGATGGTCCGGGAATTCGATTTGTTGTATTTTTACAGGGATGCAAGATGAGATGTAAATATTGTCATAACCCTGAGACATGGAATCTTGTAACAGATTACAGCAGACTGTATGCTGACGATGTCAGCGATGATGAAAGAGAAGCACTTGAGAAAAAAATTGAAGAGAATACAAAACTGCTCAAAGATAAGGGTGTTAAGATCGAGGCCAGAACTCCGGAAGATCTGTTAAAGCAGGCACTTCGTTATAAGCCATATTGGAAAGGTCAGGGTGGTATCACTGTAAGCGGTGGTGAAGCATTACTTCAGATGGATTTCCTGATCGAATTTTTCAAGCTGGCAAAGGCGCAGGGTATCCATACTACGATCGATACGGCCGGAAATCCATTTACCAGAGAAGAACCGTTCTTCTCAAAGTTCAATGAACTGATGAGCCTTACAGATCTTTTCCCCTGCTTGATATCAAACAGATCCATGATGATAAGCATCGTGAATTAACAGGATTCTCAAATCAGAATATTCTGGAGCTTGCACAGTATCTGTCCGATCAGGGCAAGCATATGTGGATCAGACATGTACTTGTTCCGGGAATTACGACAGATGAGGATGATCTGAAGAAGACAAAAGAATTTATAGATACTCTTAAAACAGTGGATAAGGTAGAGGTACTTCCATATCATAAGCTGGGTATTCAGGAGTGGGAGAGACTTGGAATTCCTTATAAATTAGAGGGAATCGATCCTCCAACGGAAGAACAGCAGAAGCTGGCAAAGAGCATTCTTGAAAAATAGGAAATGAACAAAAACATCACACGGATGGTATATATATCTTTATTACGCAGAACACTTTCGTTCTATCCTCATGTAACGGTACTAAGCTCCCGCTTAATAGCGGATCGCTAAGGACCGACATTCGGACAGGTCTGCTTCATAAAATATATATACCATCCGTGTGATGTTTTATGTCACGAACTTATATAATAAGAATGCTCTTTGCAAGCATGTTTTTAGAGTAGGCGGAAGGTCGACTTTTGAGTGTCGATGATTCCGCCTTTTTTTAGTTTGCTGATTTCAGCGGACATGGCGGAGCGTTCTACACCGAGATAGTCTGCGAGTGCCTGACGATTGAAAGGAATAGTGAAGGTATCCGAATGATTCTGTTTTGCCTGGTCGGAGAGGTATGCCATTAATTTATCACGGGTTGTTTTCTCTGACATATAGCGTATTTTTTGGTTTAACGCAAGGTTTTTTCGGGCAATTTCGTGCAGCAGATTCCGGATCAGGGTGTTGTGAAAATCACAGGAATTCGAACAGGAGGTCAGAAGGTGGTGGCAGTCCAGAAGCAGAATATCACTGTCAGTCATGGCAAAGACGCTGATCGGTACAGTAGAAAGACCTGCGCAGGAGAAGGCTTCTGCAAACAGATCACCGGGTTGTAGATCTGTCATGACGCTTCGGTGCCCATAATAATCTTCCCGGATCACCTGCGCTGTTCCGGTAAGAATGATTCCGATAAAGCGTGCCGGATCGCCCTCTACGAATATGGGATTCCCTTTTTTTACATGAATATGGTTTCCGTCCAGACATGTAAGCATAGCTGGCAGATCCTGTTCATCGATGCCGGTAAACAGGCGGCAGGCTGACAGGGTATCAATATAGGATGTAAGATCGTGTTTGTTCATAAAATTTCCATTTCCTTAAATGCTATTTTGTTGGAAATCCAACATACATTTTGAAATAAGTATATTAGAATAAGCACATAAAATCAAGAACCTGATTGACAGTTAAGTGATGAAAGTAAGCTGCGATGTATAATGTCGATCAAAGAAGCGACAGATATAACAGCAAATATCATAGAATGATCAGGTATCGGGTATTCAGGAGGAAAAACGATGATTCGCAGGATTATAGAAATTAATGAAGAAAAGTGTAACGGCTGTGGTGCATGTGCATCGGCATGCCATGAGGGCGCGATCGGGATGGTGAATGGAAAGGCAAAGCTGCTTCGTGATGATTATTGTGACGGACTGGGAGACTGTCTTCCTACCTGTCCGACCGGAGCCATTACATTTGTTGAACGTGAAGCAGCGGACTATGATGAGGCAGCGGTACTGGCGGCAAAAAAGCTGAGAAGACAGTAAATGGAGCAGGCAGTCTGTCAGGAGAACCACTACCATGTGGTTGTCCGGGTACGGCTATGAAGACATTTAACAGAGACCGGTATGACGAAAAAGACAAGAACTGTTGAAGCAGGGAGTAAGACTGTGCAAAATGGCGAAGTATCACCTGAACTTGTACAGCAGTTAGCATCGATGATGGGACAGCAGGAGTCAGAGCTGCGCCAGTGGCCGGTACAGATCAAGCTTGTTCCGGTGACAGCCCCTTGGTTTGATGGGGCAAAGCTGCTTGTTGCGGCGGATTGTACAGCGTATGCATATGCGAATTTCCATCGGGATTTTATTAAGGAACATATCACTTTGGTTGGCTGTCCGAAGCTTGACATGATAGATTATTCTGCAAAGCTGACAGGAAATCATCCGGAATAATAATATCCGGAGCGTTACGGTTGTGAGAATGGAGGTCCCGTGTTGTGGTGGTATTGAGATGGCTGTAAAAAATGCTCTTCAGAACAGCGGCAAATTCCTTCCGTGGAATGTGGTTACAATTTCAACAGATGGCAAAATTATGTTAAATAATGCTTGACATTTTAGTTAGAAGCATCTAACATGACATGTGTTATGATGAATGATCAGGAAAACACAATAGAGAAAATCAAACAGACAGCATTAGACGAATTCTTCATGTATGGCTATAATAAAGCAAGTCTTCGAATGATCTGTAGCCGGGCAGGAGTTACAACCGGTGCAATGTATTTTTTATTTTAAGAATAAAGAAGCGTTGTTCCGGGAGATTTTTGAACCACTGGTTGTGCAGTATGAAGAATTGCTTGTCAGATATATGGAGTTAGAGCTTGCAGAGCCGGAGCTTGGTACGCAGTTAGATGTTCAGATGATGCGATTTATTCTGGAACACCGAAAAGAAGCGGTGGTCATTCTGGAGAAGGCACAGGGAAGCTGTTATGAAATGTACCGTTCCAAGGCAGAACAACTGATGGAGCAGTCGATATATACATTTTATAAGAGCCGGATGGAATGTGAGCCGGATGAGAAGCTTGTAAAGATACTGGCAAAGATCCGTTTGGATGGATGTCTGGAGATTATTAAAGGAAATTATAGCATGGAAGATAGTTTGTATCTGGTTGAGAAGATCGGGATCTACTCGATGGGTGGAACAGATAAATTAATACAGAATCTAAGAGAGCCTCACAGCATGTAGCTGTGGGGCTCTTATACAACATAACAAAAAATAACATTTGTTATGTAAATATAGAAAAAGGAGAATAAGCTATGAGTGAAGGAAAAGTAATGCAGACAGGAAATCAGAATAAGACAAAGGTCAGTGTACAGGGTGTACCGGAGACAATGCTGCAGACTTTATTTGCAAGAGCAGCAGAATCCAGAAAAGAAAATCACAATATCTATGATGAGAAAGCAATCGAGATCGTATCCCGGTTAGATTATGATTTCTCAAAGGCGGAATCCGATAAGCTGATGAGCAGCGGTGTAATTGCAAGAACGATCGTACTGGATCGTCTGGTAAATGATTATCTGACCAAGTATCCGGATGCCATTGTTGTAAATATTGCCTGTGGACTGGATACCCGGTGTTACCGGATGAAGGGAAAATATCAACGTTGGTACAATATAGATCTTCCGGAGACCATGGATATTCGAAGTCGTTTCCTTGAGGAGAATGGCCCTGTTTACCAGATCGCTAAGTCTGCAACAGATCCATCTTATACGTTGGATATCGAGTATCATGGAGAACCGGTTTTGGTGGTCATAGAAGGGCTTACGATGTATTTAACGGAGCAGGATGTGCGTAAGATGTTTGAGATTATTGATCAGACATTTACACAGGCAAAGGTTCTAGTTGAGGTAATGGCACCATTTGTTGTGAAGCATATGAAAGAGAAGTCCATAGAGGGAAGCCAGGCGAAATTCATCTGGGGTGTGAAAAGCGGAAAAGCATTTCAGAGTGTGGCACCTTCTTTCCGGAGCGAAAAAGATATCAGTCTGGTAGAAGGAATGAAGGAATTTGTTCCTGTATATAAGGTGATTGGAAAGATTCCGGCTGTAAGGAATTTTTCAAACAAGATTCTGATACTGAATAAACGATAAGAGTTGAATTTAACGGATTTGGTAAATTGCCGGCGTTTGTGATACGCATAGGTGTTGCCATACTGCCTCAAAAATAGTAAAATAAACTCAGATTTTGTCTGGATATTGGAGGTTTACTATGAATGAGACAGTTGTGGTCAATGCATATATAGTCATATCAATTATTATTGCTGCTACAGATATATTATTAGCGGTAAAATCTTTTAAAAAGAATAAAACAACAGGTAGATTTCTGGGGTTTGCCTGTATGGGTGCGGCTATTGTAGATATTAGTTATCTGATCAGGTATCATAAGTGGTTCCTATATGTGCATGGCGGCTATGTCGAGTATATATTTTATAAGTATAGATTTTATGCTTGTCTCTCTTTTAATTTTCACGGTTTATTTCACAAAAGGAAAGTTTTCCGGATATGGGAAATGGATGGTAGCATTCTGCTTTTTATATTGTATATATGAATTGATCGTGTTTGCAGTTAATCCATTTATGGAAATTGCAATTGAATATAAACCACGGGATACGCTGATTGCAAAGTATAGCTATCAGATGAAGCCCTTGTATGAGCTCCATCTGATATTTTCGTATGTAATGGTGTTATTGGTGGTAGGTTTATTGATTCGGAAGATTTGCAAGATTCCGCATGAGTATCGTTGGCAGTATTTAAGTGTTATCATAGGAATTCTTATTATTGTAGGGATAAATGCAATCTTTTTATTTTTTACCGGGCGAATCCGTAGTGAATTTACTGGACTACTCGATCGGAGGATACAGTATAGTATCATTTATCATTTATTGGAGCTGCTTTGATTATTCCACACATGGGATGTTGAATAAATTGAAGACAAGTATATTTGAAAATATAGGGCAGGGCATCGTTTTGTTTGACGATGACGAGCACCTAATTCTGCATAATGAAAGAGCTGATTTTTTCCTGGGAGAAAAACTGTTGACCGGATGTAAAGATCTTCAGAGTTTTCTGGATGTATATGGATTGTCGTTTGATCCGGAATCAGATGACGACAGCTTTTCCCCTGCAATGCTATATTAAGTCGGAAACGGAAGAAAAAACATTGCGATGCGATATAAAGAAACTTGAAAATAAAAACGGCCATAAGATTGGTCAGATGTTTGTATTTACAGATATCGCACTTGAGACGGATATGCTTACAGGATTTCAGAAATGGGAAAATTTCAAACAGCTTGCATTGGAAAAAAATGATCATTTTACGTTCCCGGTAGGAATTGCTGTATGTGATATTAACAGTTTGTCTGTTATCAACAGCACACTTGGAAAAAAAGCAGGGGATCAGAAGATCCGGTTGTTGTCGGAAAATATGAGAACCTGTTTTCCTGAAAGGGCATATTATGTCAGAGGAACCGAGGCACATCTTATAGCATTGTGTAGTCGAAGCAGTGAAGATGAGATGGCAGTATGTGCCGGAAAACTTAAGGAGAAGTTCGACGGAAGTATTCAGTACGCAGTCAGTGTAGTAGAAGATGAGACACACAGTATAGTTGAAAGCATTCGAAATACAACTAAAGCTATGCGTACAAAGAAATTAGTAGACAGCAAATCCATTCATTCGGATATGCTGGCATCTCTGATACGGGCACTTGAGGAATGTGACAGTGATACGGAGCATCACGTTCGCCGTACACAGATTATGGGTGCAGAGCTTGGTAAACGTATAGAGTTATCCGATATACAGCAAAGCCGCTTGTCCCTTCTCTGTCTGCTTCATGATATCGGAAAGATCGGTGTTCCGATGGAGATATTGAACAAACCGGGAAAACTTACCGATGAAGAATGGAAGATCATGCGTTCACATGTTGAAAAGGGCTACGATATTGCAAACAGTAATGTAGAATTGAAGCAGATCGCAGAGGAAATCAGACATCATCATGAAAGGTGGGATGGAAAGGGCTATCCGGACGGACTGAGCAGGGAGAGTATACCTGTACTGTCACGTGTAATTGCTGTTGTTGATTCATTTGATGCGATGGTAAGTGACCGTCCATATAGAAATGGAATGCCTGTATCCGATGCACTTGAAGAATTAAAAAATTGCGCCGGAACACAATTTGATCCGTTTATTGTTTCCGAGTTTATTCAAATGATATCAGAGAATTATTCTGATACTGTAAAGGGAGTTCATAAGTTCAGACAGGAGAAGGAAAAAGCCTCAACGCAAACAAGTGGCAAAAACCGGAGGATAACAGTACACTTCAGGAAGCATTCTGTGTACATACAGTGCAATGCAGCAGATATTTGCTGGATTTGGTTCATGGAATATTTTGTCTGTGGATGATAATTTCGAGAAGTTGACAGGTTATTCCGGTGAGGATGTAGAAAAAAATTCCATGAATCAGATGGACCTGATCCCTGAAGCTGATCGGACAGAATATTTGTGCCGGACAAATGCCAATCTGGCTAAGAGTACATATGTATTGCAGGAACACAGACTCCATCGAAAGGATGGAAAGGATATTTATGTCTTTTGCTATGGACGTGTCTTTTACGATTCGGCAGTTAAACAGGATCGTGCAGAGATTATTATTTCAGACGTATCGAGTACTTATTCCATGAAGATCCTGACAGATGCAGAGCAGAATAAGGCGGAAGTCAGATTGCGGAATTGGGAGAATACATATCGCACAGATTCCCTGACGGGCCTTTTGAACCATGCGGCTTTTCGGAATGATATGGAGATGAAGCTGTTATCAGGTGATTTTAATGCAATGATGATCATGATAGATGTTGATAAATTTAAGCAATATAATGATACCTATGGTCATCATAATGGTGATAGATATCTGATCTTAGTCGCCCAGACATTGCTTGCGTCTTTACGAAATGAAGATTTTGCCAGTCGTATGGGTGGGGACGAATTTGCGGTAATGATGTTCTTCAATAAGAGTGTGTCGGAGAAGGCGATCAAAGAACATGCCCAGCAGATATTTGACAAAAAGTAAATCTGACAGTAAAATCTGCAGAGGGAGGTACCGGCATCTCTATGGGCGCAGTCATCGCTAAGTCAGAAGCAACCTTTAACCGGTTATATGAGGAAGCAGATAATGCATTATACGAGGCGAAGGAAAGCGGAAGAGGCAGACTGGTCGTGAAGGAGCATGGGGGAAAAATAATATAGTATTTATGTTTATAGATGGCATTCTAACAGGAAGTGTTAGGATGCCATAAGAAGTTTGGAGAATTTTTGATGACAAAAAGAGGAATGGTATAAGCAGCTATTTGAGAGACTTGGTAATTCCAAGTTCCGAAGCAGCTTTCATTTAAAAGCAGAAGGATATTGATTACATAAATGAAAAAGGACTGGATACTATAAGACAGCATGCGCAGGACTTTATTGCAAAGCGGGAAGCTCCGGCGGTTATTCCAAACGATGGAAAACAGACGCTGATGAAAGGGCATCCGGTATTTATCGCACAGCATGCAACTGCAACCTGCTGCAGGGAGTGCATCCGAAAATGGCATAAGATACAGCCGGGCAGGGAATTGAGCCAGATACAGCAGGAGTATCTTGTGGATGTGATCATGACCTGGATTCAGAGAGAGATGGAGAGGAATAAGGATTAGATAGGTAAAAATAATATTTCTTTAATTGGGATAGAATACTATGAGATAATTCGCTTAATTTGTTGACTATTCCCTTAATTAACACTATTATTTAAGGAAAAAGAAAGGAGAAGTAAGGGAATGCGAAACTTCAATTATTCTGCAATTAAATATCAGAAATGGGATTCAGAGATTTTAGGGTTAATTGCTGCTATTTATAAAGAAGCTGGAAAACAGGAGATGTATTTGAAGCAGCGTCCAGAGGAACTTGATAAACTTGTAGAGATTGCAAAAATACAAAGTACCGAGGCATCTAATGCTATTGAAGGCATTGTTACGACGAGTACCAGAATTCGTCAGCTTGTTGAAGAAAAAGACAACACCTAAGAATCGGGATGAGCAGGAAATTGCGGGTTATCGTGATGTGCTGAATGTTATTCATGATAGCTTTGATGCGATTCCTATTACAAAAAATTATATTTTGCAACTGCACAAGATGTTATATAGCCATATGAACAATCCGCTTGCAGGGCAAACAAAGAATGTACAGAATTATATTAGTGCTACTTATCCAGATGGACATGTTGAAGTGCTGTTTACACCACTTGCTCCATTTGAAACACAGGAGGCACTCGACAGAATCTGTGAGGAATACAATCGTGTCATAGGAAATATGGAATTGGAGCCACTTATTGCCATTTTCTGTTTTTATACATGATTTTCTATGCATTCATCCTTTCAATGACGGAAATGGAAGAATGAGCCGTCTGCTCACTACATTACTGCTGTATCGGAGTGGATTCTATGTTGGAAAGTATGTCTCATTGGAAGCAAAAAGATTGCCAAGAATAAAGACCTGTACTATGAGGCTCTTGCTGCGGCTCAGCCGGGCTGGCATGATGGAACAGAAGATGTAGTGCCATTTATCAAATATTTACTTGGAACCATCCTTGCTGCCTATAAAGATTTTGAAGACAGAATGGCGTTGGTTGAAATAAAACTACCTGCACTTGAAATGGTACGGAGAGCAAGTCATAATAAAATTGGACGTTTCAATAAGCAGGATATACGGGAGCTATGCCCTACACTCAGTGACAGTTCTATTGAAGGTGCACTGCGAAAATTGGTTGCATCAGGAGAATTGAGGAAAGAAGGAAAAGGGAAAAATACCTGCTATTTTTGGGTGAGGTAGGTGGTTGATTTTTTGTAAATATGAATTGGGGTAAGGGGTGGATTCATAACAGGATTTTGTCTGAATACTTATCCAGATGACCAAAACTAAAATATAAGTACCAACCGTCAAATTCGATGGTTGGTATTTTTTTAGAGTTTTCTACGTCGGCAAAAACAACAGGAAAATGAGTGCAAAAACATGGATTTATTGCCGATAATGTGGTATACTAACCATAGTAAACGTGATTTTTGAAATCATGATAATAAAAGGCTCACAGAATATGCTTTTTATCGTGTGAAAGGAGGAGGGCGGCAGATGCGATATCTTTCAGTTGCTGAAATGGCAAAAAAATGGGATATATCTGAACGTAGTGTAAGAAATTATTGTGCCCATGGTCGTGTGCCGGGAGCATTTCTTACCGGAAAGACATGGAATATTCCGGAAAATGCAGAAAAGCCGGAGCGTACTAACAAGAAGAAAGAAAAACCAACGACCTTACTGGATGTTTTTTTGCTGGATGAGAAGGCAAATAAATACTCTGGAGGCATTTATCATAAGACACAGATTGATTTAACATATAATTCAAACCATATGGAAGGCAGTCGGCTGACCCACGATCAGACCCGATATATCTTCGAGACGAATACCATTGGTATAGAAAAAGAAGTGCTTAATGTAGATGATGTGATTGAAACAGCAAACCATTTCCGGTGTATTGATATGATTATTGATCATGCAAAATTGGCATTGACGGAAAAGTTTATCAAGAAGCTGCATCTGGTTCTGAAAAATGGCACCAGTGATTCCAGAAAGGATTGGTTTGCTGTCGGTGATTACAAGAAAATGCCAAATGAAGTCGGCGGTATGGAAACCGCACTTCCGGAAGAAGTTGCAGACAGGATGAAGAAATTGCTGTCAGAGTACAATAACAAGGAAGAAAAGACCTTTGACGATATTCTGAATTTTCATGTAAAGTTTGAATGTATCCATCCATTTCAGGATGGTAATGGTCGTGTGGGACGATTGATTATGTTCAAGGAATGCCTGAAATATAATATCGTTCCATTCATCATCGAGGATAATTTGAAAATGTTTTATTATCGAGGATTGAAAGAATGGAACAATGAGAAAGGTTACCTGACAGACACCTGCTTGACAGCGCAAGATCGATATAAGGCATACTTGGATTATTTTAGAATTGCATATTAAAAGTGAAAATACTGCGGCACAATATCGTGCGATAGTAACATTGAATGCTGTACAGTAATATTAACAGAACCCACCACGCCTCTGATTTTTATGCGCAACCCGGTGGGACTTTTTTACTTATGGGGTATTTTGCGTATCAGTATCCAAAACAAATATTAACAATAGAATAGCAGGTGCAATCTTATATTACACATAAATGATATAAAATTGTTTGATTCACAGCATAAAGAATTAATATGAAAATAAAATAGTCGAATTATTTTTGAAAGGCAATAATTGAGGATACTAATAACAAATGTTATAATAATTTTATGATTGAATGACATAAAATTAGTAAATCATAAAAAGGAAAACCCAAATAGATATGAGTGAAAATAGAACTTTGGATTATTACAATAAAAATGCCAGCAGTTTTGCAGAAACAACGATTGATGTGGATTTCCAGAAGACACAGAAGCGTTTTCAGAAATTGTTGCCTATGCAGGGATATATCCTTGATTTTGGGTGTGGTTCTGGAAGAGATACTAAGTATTTTCTGAGTCAGCATTTCCAGGTTGATGCAATAGATGGTTCAGAGAAATTGTGTCGTATTGCAAGTGATTATGCAGGTATAAAAGTTAAAAAAATGCTATTTAAAGAGCTGGAAGAAATAGAAAAATATGATGGAATATGGGCATGTTCTTCAATACTTCATCTTTCAAAGAATGAACTTAAAGCGGTGTTTGAAAAAATGATAAAGGCATTAAAAAGAGATGGTATCATTTATATGTCCTTTAAGTATGGTGATTTTGAAGGAGAGAGAAATGGACGATATTTTACAGATTTTACAGAAGAGAAGTTTGAAAAATTTGTTCAGAATATAGAAAATGTTAAATTGAGGGAAGAGTGGATTACAAGTGATGTAAGACCAGGTCATGGAGATGAAAAATGGCTGAATTTAATACTGCAGAAGAATTAGATGATATTAATGAAATAGTATATGGGGCGGATGCACTTACTGGAGGTCAAGATAAGAGGATGTATCTGTATTATCAGTTGATTAATAGTCTGAAACAGGCTGATAGCGTGGATATTGTCGTTTCTTTTCTGATGGAATCTGGTGTCAGAATGCTGCTTGGTGAACTTGACAATGCATTGAAGCGTGGAGCAAAAATTAGAATTCTTACAGGAAATTATCTTGGTATAACACAGCCATCAGCATTGTATCTTATCAAACATAAGCTTGGGGAACAGGTAGATTTACGTTTCTATAATGAAAAAAATCGTTCATTTCATCCAAAATCATACATGTTTCATTACCAAGAGTATAGTACGATATACATAGGGTCATCAAATATTTCAAGGAGTGCATTAACATCAGGTATTGAATGGAATTATCGATTTAGTAGCAAAACAGATCCTCAAAACTATGAAAAATTTTATAATACATTTCTTGATTTATTTGAAAACCATTCTGTGGTAATAGATGAGGATGAATTAAAACGATATTCAAAAGACTGGCACCGTCCAGCTGTATCAAAAAGGATCTGGATAGATATGATTTGCAGGATAACGAAATTACAAATAATATAGCGTTATTCGAACCAAGAGGAGCGCAGATAGAAGCTTTGTGTGCACTGGAAAATACCAGAGCAGAGGGCGCAAAAAAGAGCTTTAGTCCAGGCTGCGACAGGTGTTGGAAAAAAACATATCTTGCAGCATTTGATTCAAAAGAAATATGGGAGAGTACTATTTGTTGCACATAGAGAAGAAATCTTAAAGCAGGCAGCACAATCTTTTAAAAATGTCAGAAATTCAGATGATTATGGTTTTTTTTTGACGGAGAAAGTAAATGTACGGATAAATCTGTGATTTTTGCTTCGGTTGCAACACTTGGCAGGAGTGAATACCTGAATGATAAGTATTTTGCTCCAGATTATTTTAATTATATTGTAATAGATGAATTCCACCATGCAGTTAATGACCAGTATCAAAGGATTGTAAATTATTTTAACCCACAGTTTTTGCTGGGATTAACAGCGACTCCAGAGAGATTAGATGGTCGAAATATCTATGAAATCTGTGATTATAATGTACCATATGAAATCACTTTAAAAGAGGCCATCAATAAGGGAATGCTTGTTCCGTTTCATTATTATGGAATTTTTGATGAAACCGATTATTCAAAATTACACATTGTAAGGGGAAGATATGATGAAAAAGAATTGAACGAAACCTATATTGGAAATGTTCACAGATATGAGCTGATTTATAAATATTACTGCAAATATGGGTCAAGGCAGGCTCTTGGATTCTGTTGTTCCAAGGAGCATGCAAGAGAGATGGCGAAAGAATTTTCATCAAGAGGAATACCGTCAGTTGCCGTATTTAGTTATGCAAGTGGGGAATATACTGAGAAACGAAATGTAGCAATACAAAAATTGAAGAATGGCGAAATAAAAGTGATTTTTTCTGTGGATATGTTTAATGAAGGCGTTGATATTACATCAGTTGATATGGTAATGTTCTTAAGACCTACAGAATCGCCAATAGTTTTCCTTCAGCAGCTTGGAAGAGGACTTAGAAAATACAGGGGGAAAGAGTTCCTGACAGTGCTTGATTTTATTGGTAATTATGAGAAAGCAGGCAGAGTGCGTTTCCTGCTCGAAGGAAAAAACTGATGTGCAAAGAGAAGGAGTTCATCTATCAGATGCATTGCAATTTCCAGATGATTGCCTGGTGGATTTTGATATGAAGCTGATTGATCTTTTTGCTGAAATGGATAGAAAACATTTAAAGCTTAAAGATCAGATAATAAATGAATATTTCAGGGTAAAAGAGCTGTTAGGAAAGCGACCGACAAGGCTGGATTTGTTTACATATATGGATGATAATATTTATGAATCTGCAATTACACATTCCAAAGATAATCCGTTTAAAAGATATCTGGAGTTCCTCAATGATTTGGGAGAACTAAGTCAAATAGAAGAAGAATTTTACAAAGGAATTGGAAGAGAATTTATCAGTCTGATTGAAAATACAAATATGTCAAAGGTATACAAGATGCCTGTGCTTATGGCATTTTATAATAACTCTAATGTGTTGATGAAAGTATCAGAAAAACAGCTTCTTTCAAGCTGGAAAGAATTTTTCTCAACTGGAACAAACTGGAAAGATCTTGATAAAAATATAACATTACAGAAGTATAAAGATATTTCAGATAAGGAACATTTAAAGAAGATTCTCGCTATGCCAGTGCATTTCCTTTTGGAATCCGGGAAAGGATTTTTTGTTAAAAATGATGATGTGATATTAGGTTTAAGAGAGGAATTGCGTCCGCTAATTGATAATCCTGTTATGATCCGGCAGATGAAGGATGTGATAGATTATAGGACAATGGATTATTATCAGAGAAGATATAGAGAGAAACAGAATTAATAGTAACTATAATTGATATGAAATGGATTTAAGGAGAAAATGCAGATATTTATAGATGCAGATGCGTGTCCGGTAGTGGGCATTGTCGAGACAATAGCAGAGAAATACAATATTTCTACCCCTTGTTGTGTGATACGAATCATATTTTGTATTCTGATTACAGCGAGGGGATGTTGTAGTATCGCAGGATTATGGTGATGCTACAATGGCACTTGTAAAAGGGCTCACAAGGTCCGGTGAATATCGGTTCAGCACAGAGCATTTCAAGATAAAACAAGGAGAACCAAAACAATGATACGAATACTATTCATCTGCCACGACACTCCAGTTTTATGATAATGCATACCTTCGCAGACTGGGGCAACACGGGGCAGAATATGGCGGAAAGCCTTGGAATTACTACGGTTTCGACTACTAAGGCTCATGGACGGAATTGGGATAAAGGCAAAGGTATGGGGAGAAATCCTTAGTAGTAGTGGACTACTAAGCGATGACACACATACAAAACTTTGAATACAATTCCGGCTAATTTGTGTAGTAATTAAACTGAATTGAGCGGGAAAAATAGCACAAACATAGCAACACTAAACAGAACTAATGTTCGAAATAAGATTGACTAGAATTTATAAGTATATTATAATATATTTAATGTTTAAGAAAATTTATATGTGGAGGTTTAGATATGAGTAGTATTAATACAGAGACAGAAACTGTTATAAAAAAAAATTTTGCCATATATGAAGCGTAGAGGTTATGATATTGAAAAGGATTTTGATTTTGAAACTGCAGTAAATACAACAGATAGATATACGAAAGGCTATGTGGACATATTAGTTACATTAGGAAAACGTAATCCATTATTTTTGATTGAAGCGAAGAGAATAGGAAAGAATCTCACAAATAAAGATAGGGATCAGGCAATCTCGTATGCTAGATCAAAAAGAAATTAAGGTGCCATTTGTTGTAGTAACAAATGGTAGAGATATTTATTGTTATAATACAAAAAATAAGGATAGAATTTTATGGGATGGAAAAAAGATCTGATAAGATTCCAAGTCGGGCTCAAATTGAAAAAAGTTGTTAAAAATTTGAGAATTAAACCTGATGAAATAAATATTAGTATTTCAAATGATGAATCATTACCTTTTAGACAAGGACTTCCATTAAGACAATTAAATGCATTGTTCGCAAAGGGGCACAATGTAATAAGAAAGATTGAAAAGGATGAGGATTTTGCTTTTGCCGATTTTTCAAAGTTACTTTTTTAAAATTGTTAGAGGAAAAAAGTGATTTAGATGATTCTTTTCGTTTACCATACTCATATAGATTTTTTGAATTAGCAGAAACAACAATGAATAATGCAGAATCAAGTAAAAAATGCTATTGAGAATATGATAACTCAAATTGTCAATAATACACCTTATGGAGATGTTCTTCAAGAACCATTAAGGTTACATAATCCGAAGACATTTCTTGTTTTGGTAAAAAGATTTAGCTTCAGTTTCATTTTGTGATTGTAGTGTGGATTCAAAAGGAGCGGCTTTTTGAATATTATGTAAGAGCAACCTTAAAGGGAAAGAAACTTGGGCAATATTTTTACACCACGAGAGGTTGTACAAGTAATGACATATCTTGTAGGTGAGGATAAAATAATAAATTCGGTCATCAATAATAGTAAAATTAAAGTTTTAGATCCGGCTTGTGGAACAGGTGGTTTTTTAGTTTATTTAATGCAAGAGGCATTGAACAAATTAAAAATTAGAATGGAAAACAGGGAACTAACGAAAGAAAATTATGATGATTGCGTAAGAAGAATAAAGGAAGAAGTTTTTTATGGATCGGATGCTAATAGAGGTGTAGCGGCGTCTGCCAAGATGAATATGATTATTGCAGGTGATGGACATACTCATATTATACATGAGGATAGTTTATCTTTTAATGCTCAAAATTGGAATGTGAATAAACCTGACTGTAACCTTATTATGACGAATCCACCGTTTGGTACAGCAGAGGGAGACTCACTATCTAAAACAGATAAGCAACAATTTGCAGTTAGTACGACAAAAGGTCAATATTTGTTTTTGCAAAAGATGATAGATTCAACTGTAGCTGGGGGAGAGATTTGTACAGTTATTGATGAAGGTGTGTTAAATACTGGCAAGGGTATGGAATTGAGAAAATATATTCTTTCAAAATGTATTGTCAAAGCTATAGTGAATTTGCCATTAGAAACTTTCAAACCTAATAAGATAAATGTTAAATCAAGTATATTATATTTAATTAAAAGAGAAAATGAAGATGTAGATTTGGAGGAAAATTATAAAGTGACATTTTGTACAGTAGATTCATTAGGATACCTTGGATTTCTGGTGACAAAATAAGAGATTTTGATTTTGAGTTGTTTTTTTTTCGGAAATTAAGGAAAAAGTTTTAGATCAAACGATTTCAAATCATCGTAATGGTTATCATTGGACTGCTTTTGATATTTGGTCTGATAAAATAATTCAAGATGAGTATTATCGATTAGATTATAAATATTGGGATCCAGATGTTATAAATAAGTATGAAAAATTGAAACAAGATAATTATCCAACAATAAAGTCGTTGAATTTGATTAACACTTCAAGAGGTATTAGTCCGAACTCTGATTGTTATGTTGATGAAAAAAAGATGGCTACGCGCTAGTTATCAAGGCTGGTAGCAGTATAAGTAGATTTGGTGAATTGATTATAGATTCAAATTCTGATTGGATTGAGAAGAATATATACGATGAGTATTTGCAGCGTGCAGAGGAATTAAATGAAAATCGTAATATAGTGAAAAATGGAGATGTTTTACTTGCTTCTACTGGTGATGGCACACTTGGAAAATGTTGTGTGTATGATAAGAAATTTCCTGCAATTGCAGATGGACATGTTACAATTATTCGAGTGGACAAAAAAGTAATAGATCCTTATTATCTTGCAGATTATTTGCGATGTGGTTTTTTGGCGCAAGCCAGATTAATCGTTTATATTCTGGTTCGACTGGATTAATTGAATTAACTCCAGAACAAGTGGATGTAATATTAATTGATATAATGCTTGATAAGGAGGGAGTTGATATTCAGAAAAAAAGAAATCAAAATCAATAAGAAATATTGAAAAAAAAAAATATCAGAAACAAATTGAAAAAGCAGAAAAAACATTAATTGGTATAGAAGATGTATGGGAAGAAACCGATTAAATTACTTTTACTATTTGTGCGAATTTTCGCAGAATTAAACAGGGGGATACCCACCAAGGTCGGTTTATGTGAAAATATCCGCTGAATATCATCGCTAAAGCCGATTTTGTTTTGCCGGATAGTACCGAAATACGCAGAAAAACGTGTAAAAAACAGCATAAAAATCACAGTTTTTCTGCGTGCATTTTGGCAGAAATATAATCCGAATTGTATTGCTATTCTGTGCCATCAGAGTGATATATGTACTACCGAATAAAGAAAGGCGGGTACATATTATGAAGAATGAAATTAGATTTACATTGAAATCAAAGTAGAGACAGAAACTGGCACAGGAGATTGGAAACATACTTGGGACAGCACCACATTATGAACGGGTACCAAGCTGTGCATACGATATTGCAGGATACCGATTGGATAAAGAGGGTGTATTGCATATCCCGGATGGAACTGAAAAAGAAATAGTGGAAGACCTGATTCGGCAGTTACAAGAGCGTGGGTTTCAGGACGATATGGAAATAACAGAAGAAGTGCCAGTGCAACAGGATAAGCTGACAATAGGAATTCCGAGAGAAAGCATTACAGATATGGCATTGGAAAATTTGCAGAAGATCATAGCAAATAAGCAGATACTTTTCCAACGTGCATTTCGGACGGACAACACAGAAATTGAAATTACAGATGAAAAAATAAATTTCACATGGTTTTCATACACAGCAGATGGAGATGTGCTCGCAGCCCATACGAAATTTATTTCAAGGTTGTGCGATATGGCAAGAGATGCAAAAAGGGTATCATCAAAGCCGACCGAAACGGACAATGACAAATATGCTTTCCGCTGTTTTCTGCTCAGACTTGGATTTATCGGAAAAGAGTATACGACAGCGAGAAAGATTCTGCTTAGAAATCTTACAGGAAATTCAGCATTTAGAAGTGTAAAATAAAGAATGAGGGTATTGACTCATGTAGCAGTCAATACCCTCATTCTTTATTTTTTTATAGTAATCTGCACTGCCATATTAGAAACATCCTGTAGAGTATTTTGTTCTTTGCAGCGTTGCGCTTCGGATTTGATAAGGTTTTCAACATCTTTCTGCCCGAAGGAATCAAGAGAAAGATACAATTTCATAAGATCAGTATAAACGGATTCCAGTTCCCAGCGTCCCAGCTGTTCTATATCATCATCTGACAATTTGGCTGATGATGAATCGTTGGATTTCCCAAGTATATAATCCGTACGCACATCAAATAAATCAGAAAGTCTGATTAAGGTTTCAAAATCCGGGGTACGTTTACCAGTCTCCCACATAGCAACAGTTCCTTTGGAAACACCAAGGGTTTCTGCAAGTGAAACCTGCGTATATCCACATTTTTTTCGTAGTGATTTCAGACGTTCATCAAACATAAGCACACCTCCTATGTGAGAATAATATCACTAACTGTTAGAAAATACAAGCGATTTTAAATAATTATAGATATTTATATCATAAAATGTGAGATTGTAGATTGACATAGGTAACAATATATGATATAAATAAAATATAAAATCTCACAATGAGTGAGAAAAACGACAGCGGATGTCATACAAAATGTTTCCCGCAAATAATGGGATAATTGGATTTTCATACGAGAGAAGGTGATTAAGATTAAGGACAGGAAGAGACAGCGGTTGAATCGCAGATTAAAGCACAAGGAAGAACTTCTTGACAAGAAAAATGACCTGGGTGTTAAGGATCTGACAGCATATAATGCCGTTAAGCAAATGGCAACAAATGGAAAAGCGTCAATAGTATGGAGATAGACCGCCGGGAAACTGGCGGTATTTTATTACCTCAAAGGAAGGAGCAACATCTTATGGAAAAAACAACTATGAGTGTGCAGGAATTATCTGCACAGATGGGAATCAGCCTGCCAAAGGCATATGAACTGGTAAAGACACCGGGATTTCCGACAATACGAATCGGAGCAAGAATTCTGATTCCGATTGAAGCCTATAAAGAATGGCTTGTAAGAACATCTATTAATCATTAAACAGGATTGCAGAAAAGGAGGAGGTGAACAGGATGGGAGATATGACAGTGGATGAATTAAAGGATAAAAAGCTGTGGTTTTTATGGTCAGCAAAACCTGGCAGGAATGGGAAAGTTACCAAAGTTCCATTCGCAGCAAACGGAGGAGCTACAGGAACAGATGATGCACATAAGGGTACATGGGTATCTTTTGATGATGCAGAATCAGCCAGAAATCAGTTTCGGGCATCGGGGCTTGGCTTGAAGATTCCGAAAGGCTTCTTTTTATTAGATATAGACCATAAAGATATTTCAGATCCATTTGCACAGCTTATGTTATCTCGGTTTTCTTCCTATGCAGAAGTATCTCCAAGTGGCAAAGGGATTCATATTATTGGTCAGTGTGATATTACAAAACTTCCGGTACATTTTGATGACAGAAGGAAGAGACTTGTGCTGGACAGTGAATATTATCAGAAAAGCTCTGATATTGGATTGGAACTTTATATCGGTGATATTACAAACCGATATGGCACTTTTTACAGGAAACACAATTAACAGTCTGCCGATAGCTGACTGTACACAGGCGGTTCTTACCACCTTGGATAAGGAAATGAGGAAAAAGCCGAAAGCGAAGTATAGTGCAAAGCGTGATGGAGATAGGGCGGTATTTGATATTGTCTGTGATCTTCGTAAGCAGAAGAATGGAGATAAGTTCATCCGACTATACGATAAAGGTGATTTCAGGGAATATGGTTCCCAATCTGAGGTGGATGCTGCCCTTTGTGCTTTGATAGCATTTAGGACAGGAGCAGACCCGGATGCGATTGATGAAGTGTTTCGCAGCTCTGCTTTTATATCGAAGCAAATGGGAAAGGGACGATTACAGGGAAAACACAATCAATGCAGGAATTTCAGCTTGCAATGGCGTGTTTCACAGGTCGAAAATGGAACTTCTTGATTCCATAAAGTTTAATGAACAGATAGGAGAACCATATGTGAGTGTACCGCTTCTTGCAAAATATGTAAGAGAACATCTGCAATATATTTTAGTCCGGGACAATGGTAAACAGGGACTTTTGAAATATGTATATGAAGGTGGATGTTACAGGCTTTATGCAGATAATATGCTGCTTGGAATCATAAAAAAGTATATTGCTGATTATGACGAGGAACTTGTAAAGATGAGTAAGGTCAATGAGGTGCTTTTGCATATTACCACAGACCTTACATATGTAAGTCAGGATGCATTGAATGCAGATGAGGATATCATCAATTTCCAAAATGGAATTTTGAAGATTACTGCAACTGATACAGAACTGATACCACATTCAGCAGATATACTTTCCACCATACAACTTCCTTTGTGAATGGTCGGATGAGTATATTGATACACCTGTATTTGATTCTTATATGGACACGCTTACTAACGGAGATGAGATGGTAAAGCAGCTGCTGATGGAATTTATTGGTGTCTGTATTTCCAATGTGAAAGGCTGGCGGATGAAAAAAGCATTATTTCTTGTAGGGCAGGGAGATACAGGAAAGTCACAGCTTAAAAGTCTTGTGGAGCGTCTGCTTGGCAGGGGGCAACTTTATAGGCATTGATCTGAAAGAAATTGAATCCCGGTTTGGAACAGGGGCAGTGTATGGAACAAGGCTTGCAGGAAGTTCGGATATGAGTTTTTTGTCTGTGGATGAACTGAAAACATTCAAGAAAATGACAGGCGGGGACAGCCTTTTTGCAGAATTTAAAGGGCAGCAGGCATTTGAATTTATATTTAATGGATTGCTGTGGTTCTGCATGAACCGGCTGCCGAAGTTCGGGGGAGATGACGGCAAATGGGTATATGACCGCATTATGGTGGTGGATTGCCCGAATGTGATACCGAAAGAACAGCAGGACAAGCAGCTTTTAGAAAAAATGTATGCAGAGCGCAGAGGTATTGTGAAAAAAGCTGTGAAAGCGTTGCAGACTGTTATAGCAAATGGATATCGATTTACAGAGCCGGACAGCATTGCAGAGGCAAGAAGAGATTACCAGAGCGCAAACAGTACCGTGATTTCTTTTTATGAAGAATGTATGTGCCCTTGGGAGAATGGCAAGATTGTCAGACATTGTACCACAGGGAGAATATACAAGGTATATCAGGCTTGGTGCAGGGAGAACAATCATGGTTATGCCAGAACTGCAAAAGAGTTCAGAGAACAGCTTGCAGGATATCTTGGTGGTACGTTTGCTGATGTGACAACAAGGCAGAAGGGTAATACCTATTACAAAGATTTTACGATAACAGAGGAAACCAAGGAACTTTATGCCAAGGAATATGGATATGAGGAAACAGAGTTCCTTGCCGGGTAGCAGAGGTAGCAGTACGGGTAGCAGTGATTTTAGGTACTGCTACCCGTGAAAAGTCAGTAAACACAAGGCATTGAGTATATTGGTAGCAATGGGTAGCAGAGTTTTTAACTTCTTAGCTGAAAAATAAAAAGTTTAATGCAGAAATAAAACGGCATATAAAAAGAGTAATTGTGATTATAAAACCGTGAGAACTGCTACCTTCTGCTATCGAATAGCCGGAAACCCTTGGTAAACAAGGGATAAGCCGGGTAGCAGTTACAAGAATTGCTGCTACCTGTACTGCTACCTCGGAAGATAGAACTGCTACCCACAGATAAAAGGAAGGAGAGAAGAAGATGTCGAAACGAGACACAATGATCCGAGCATTATGTAAGAGCCTCGGAGTTGATTACAGAGTAACAACTATAGATCTTGAAAGAGTAATTTACAGAGATTTTGGAAATGGATTTAACGTAGAAATCAGTGGAATGCATACGTCCAGCATGAAGAAAAAGGCAACAATATATCTCTGGTATGGAGATACAATGACCGAATGCATCATCGTAAAAACTGTCAGAGATATTCCAAGAGAGCTGATTGGCGAGAGTGTTGAAGAACTGATGAAATATAGTAATTTGCTGATTGCACAAGGCTATGACAGCTACGATAAGTTATTCCGCTTAAAATATGGAAAAACAATAAATTACGCAGGAGGAGTGAAGAACATGACACACAGAATATTTTATGGAACTGATTTCAAGTTGACAGATTCTGATAAGAAGATGTTTTCAAGAGAGGGCTATGAATGCAAGGATTTATTGCAGGGAAGGGCAGGATTGCCTGTGGTGGTATCTCAGAAACAGGACAAGGATTTTCCAATATGGAAAGTGCAGTATGGATTTTCGTGTCTGGTGTTCCCTACTTATGAAGATGCAATGGATTTCTGCAGAGACAGATTTACAAGATTAGATGGAAAGGCGGTGTAGTGGATGCAGATGATAAGATACCATCCTCTGATTGATGGAGATACAGATGGACTGGAAAAGGTACCGATGTTTTTATCAACAGACAAGGAAACAGTGCGGCAGAACAGTAGAATGTACCTGTCGGAGATTATTTCCAATTATTACAGGCTTTATTCAAAAGAGCCGATGAGCCAGAATGCTACTGACAGCATAGAAATTCACTGTCCTTTGTGCGGTGCGGTATTAAGGCAGATGGCTCAAAACCATGATGCAAATAAACTTGGTCTGTACACCTGTGTGACAGGTGCAGACGATAGAAAGAAGGAGGATTTTACTATGGTATTTCCATTAACAAAGCTGAATAAGGAAGGAACATTGCTGAATGCGTCCCATTCTTATTATACTGAAGAATATGCACAGAGAATGTGTAGCTTGTATTTGACGGATGAACTGAGCCGGGATGAGACAGGAAAGATAGAGAGAACGTACAGACTTCATGCGAGCAATGATCATACAGAGGAAATGGCATTTGCGTATGAAATTCATTGCCCTAAGTGTGGCAATCATCTGAAACAGATTGGGAGACAGCTGACATTAAATACACTTGGACTTTATAAATGCCCTGTGTGCGACAGAAATTAAGGAGGAGAAGATTATGATTAGTAATACACTGATTACGGCGCAGCCGGAATATGATATTCAGTTCTGGAATGCGATGAGAAACAAAGAGGCGAGAGAGGATATTCTTGCAAAGGGCAGGGATATTAGCACAGAAACTTACAGTATGCCGACTGTTGCAGCCGGAAAGGTCATGAATGAAATTGAAAAGGAATCTGATTTCAGAAAGATAGCGACAGTTATTCGTGCATACAAAAATGGCTACAAAAATCTTTGCAAAGGACTGCAAGGATAAGGCGGAATTTGTAGCGGAGGGAGCTGCAATTCCAGTATATGAAAGTGCCGGAGATTTCAATGAAAAAACGATTGAAAGCTATAAGCTGGCATCTATCGTTACATTGGATGAGGATTTTGTAAATGATGCAGGATTTGATATTGAAAAGTATCTGACACAAAAAGCTTGGAAAGTCATTTGGAAAAGCTGAGGATAACGCATTTATTAATGGAACCGGAGCAGATGAGCCTACTGGTATTCTTCATAATACAGATGGAGCTAAAACAGCACTGACAGCAGAAACGCTGACTTATGATGATGTGATTTCTTTATATTTTTAGTGTTGATAAGGAATATAGAAGAAATGGTATCTGGCTTATGAATGATAAGACAGCACTTGTAGCTCAGAAAACTGAAGGATAATGATGGCAATTATTTGTGGAATCAGGAAAATGATACAATTCTTGGCAAACAGGTTATTATTTCGGAATATATGCCGGATATCGAAACAGGTACTAAGCCGATTGCATTTGGTGACTTTTTCTTATTACTGGATTGTGGGAAGAAAGCCTGTGACGGTAAGAACATTGTTGGAAAAATTTGTACTGTATGATCAGATTGGATATCTTGCATTTGAGTTCCTTGACGGAAAACTTGTAAGAAATGAAGCAATCAAGGTTATTCAGATGGCAGATGCAGGGAAATAATCATAGAATTGTTTGATTTTATTTCTATCATCTTGAATGGGATATATGCCCCTTGTATGGTATTTCGCTGTATTGGGGGTTAATACCCCGTTTAAATTCGCAGTTTTTGTGCGTGAAGGGGCGGCACCGTTGCCCGGCATAAAAGGTGACAGAGATTTAGACCGCCCCTGGGGGCAAATATCACAGAATCAGAGTGAAAATGACAAAAAAGGAAAAATAGTACAAAGGAGTCAGCTGTGTGACCACCTTGTCGGAAGGAGAGATACTATGAATGCAGAAAGCAACGAAACGTTTCCTGTGAGTGAGAAGTATATGCTCACCATCAAGGAGGCAGCAGCTTATTTTAATATTGGTATAAAAGAAACTGAGAAGAATTGCAGAGGATAACCTTGGAACGGTGGCGGTGTACTGTGGAAACAGATTCCTGATCATCCGCCCGAAGTTTGAAGAATTTATTCTTAATTCTTCAGAAATATAGTTCCTTTTATCTGCCGAAAGTAGTTGCTATTACAGGGCATAAGAGCGAACATAGGATGACCCCGAAAACCCTTGAAAACAGCCACTTTTGGCAGAAAGGAAGTACTTTTATGGCAAGACCAAGTTTAGCAGAAAAGGATATTTTAAATCCTTCTGAGGCAATTGAATATTTTGTTTTGAGCCGGAGAAAATTTTATGATTTATTGAATAATACGGATGGAGAAGATTTTCTGGCATACTACGGAGAACGCAAGCTGATTCTTCGTGTAGCCTTTGAAAGGTATCTGCGTAACCATCCAGAACTAAGGAGGCGGGTATAATGGCAAAGGCAGGAAGAGGACAGACAAGGCGGGACTCCAAACGCAGAGTATTAAGACCGGGAGAAAGCATAAGAGCAGACGGAAAATATCAATATAAATATCACATTGATGGAAAACCACATTTTGTATACAGTTGGAAACTAGAGCCTACGGACAAACTTCCAAAGGGCAAGAAGCCATGCCTGTCGCTTAGGGAACTGGAAAAACAGGTAAACACAGATTTGGATTTGCTTGTAAATATCGTGGACGGACAGGTGACAGTCTGTGAACTGGTAGACCGATATTTGAAAACAAAGACCGGAGTAAGGCAAAGCACGAAACAGGGATATGTTACAGTACAGAGATTACTTGCAAAGGAAGCATTTGGCAAAAAGACGATACGAAGTGTGAAAACTTCCGATGCAAAGCTGTTCTTATAAAATTGCAGCAGGAAGATGGGAAAAGCTACAGTTCCATTCATACCATCCGGGGAGTGCTGCGACCAGCCTTTCAGATGGCGGTGGATGATGACATTCTGGTAAAGAACCCTTTCGGATTTCAGCTTGCCGGGGTATTGGTAAATGACGCAGTCACAAGAGAGGCAATTACAAAAGACCAGATGAGAAAGTTTCCTAAATTTGTGCATGACGATGTGGTGTACTGCAAATACTATGAAGTGGTGTACATACTCTTTCATACGGGAATGCGAATATCGGAATTTTGTGGACTGACACTAAAGGACATTGATCTTGAGAATAGAACTGTGAATATCGACCATCAGTTGCAGAGAACATCGGATATGCGATACATCATAGAAACCACAAAGACAGATGCCGGAACAAGAGTATTACCAATCACGGAGGATGTGGCACAGATGTTTCAGGCAATCATCGAGGACAGAAATGCACCGAAAGTGGAGAAAGCCATAGATGGATATAGCGGATTCCTGTTCTACGATGATAATGGAATGCCACTTGTGGCAATGCACTGGCAACATCGTTTCAATCATATGGTCGGCAGGTACAATGACATCTACCGGGTGCAGTTGCCAAATATCACGCCTCATGTATGCAGGCATACTTATTGCTCGAATATGGCGAAATCGGGAATGAATCCTAAGACGTTACAGTACCTAATGGGGCATTCAGATATTAGTGTTACGATGAATGTGTACACGCATATCGGTTTCGATGATGCTGAGGAAGAATTGAAGCGGATGGAAGAGTTTAGGAAGGCGCAGGCAGAGATTGAAAAGAAAAACGATGCAAAAGCGGTATCGCAAAAAATGTTTAAGGTAGTGTAGCAATACTACACAGCAGAAACGCTCTGGTTATACTGGAGCGTTTTTTTATGGAAAAAATGATAAGGGTGGCGATATAATATATAACAATAATGTTACTAATGAAAAGAGGTATTTTGTATGGGAATTGAAACTGCTGCAGGTGTTGCTGGTAAAGCAGCGTTAGAGTTGGTTCAAAATGAAAATGTGTTAAACAAAACTGTAGGGGCTTTAGGAATGTTATTCCCCTATGCAGGTATAACAAAAAAAGCTGTTGATATGTATATTGCTGAAATTGAAAAATCGGATATGCCAATAGATGCGAAAATGTATGCCATGATGAATGCAAAAAAGCAACTTAAGCAGATGAAAAATCAGAAACAAATTGCAGAGATTGCAATGCAGAACTCTAAAGAAGGAACAAGTTTTACGAGTGATTGTGGTGTGAGTGAAGAGTGGCTAGAGCGTTTTATGGATTCGGCAGCTTATGTGTCAGATGAAAACATACAGCTTATATGGGGAAAAATTTTAAGTAATGAGTTTGATAATCCGGGAACTACTCCACCTAATATGATAAGAATATTATCAGAAATGACACCTACATATGCTAAGGCTTTTAGACAATTATGTAGCATGAGGTTTTTGATTGTTTCTATTTCTGAAAACGAGGAAATAACGGGAGCATATTGGAAGATGGCAGTTCCATATAGCGAAAATATCGAATTAATGAATGAATTGGGAATTTCTTTTCAAGTAATTAATGAGTTGGAAACACTAGGAGTGATAAAGTTTGATTCAGTTGCCGGGTATATTACAACAGGAATTAAAGATAAAAAAAGTGCTTCTTTGTGTAAATGGAAAAACAATGGAAATAACCCAACACGAAAGTGAGAGTATTCCGATTGGAGATGTGATTTTGACTTCTGCAGGGGAAACACTTAAAAACATAACAACGATTGAAGAAATCGAAGGATATGATGAGGCTGTAAAAAAAATATATGTGTTCTGCAGGAGTTCTATTTAGTGAAGAGGAACACTATCAAATTGTTTTAACGGGTAATAGATTTCAGGTTAAAAAAGAAAGAAGTATAATTAGAGAGATTTATATATGCGAATTTTTAAGTATCAATATAAATGATTTTGGTGGGTTAGAAAATCATCTAATGGAGCATAAAAAATACAATGCTTGGGTTGGTAGAGAGTGTATTGACTGGAAATACTGGAGTGCTATAGATAAAGATGTAGTTTTCAATAAATTTCTTAATTATATTGAGGATAAGCAACCGGATGTTTTAATAGTTAATGAAATGATAGTTAGTCCACTAGAAAGAATAGATTTTATATCAAAAATAGAAGAGATGGGTTTTTCTTATTTTTTGATGAAACAATACCGAGCGGAAAAATACTCATTTACAATGATGTTTTATAAAAATATGAAATGTACGTTATTTGCATCTCCTAACAGTGGTTATCGAGAAAATAGGTCTATTTTGTATTTTGTTGAAGGAATTTATGTAAATGGTACACATTTTCCACAGGAAAGTGATACTAAGTTTCTAAATGCTGTTGAGATGTTTTTGTAAGGCGAGGAAAAATGATAAAGTAATAATTATTGGAGACTTAAATGCAAATGATGTTTCTCGAGGCAATAAACAATTGGTGGAGAGATTGAAAACATATGGATATGAGGATGTGTGGGTTCAAAAGGAAAATCCAGATGATACAGTAACTGAGGCAAAATATAGAGGAAGATTGGATTATGCAATCGCTTCAGAAGCAGTTTATGCATCTATTTCAAATATGGAAATAGATCCTATGCCGATGAATTGTGGAATGACAGACCATGCGGCAGTAATTATAGATGTGGTTTAAATGTTTTCCTTAGTAGTAAGAAACCTCCTTTTACTACTAATTTTACTACTAACAGGTAGTAATAACTTGCTCAATTCTGCTCCAATTTGCCACAATCTGTAATTCCAAAACAAATCACAAAAATCCTAGAAACCCTCGCAAAACAGGGCATTCCGGGGCAAAACAAGGAGAAACAAAACTATGATAAAAGTACTTTTCATCTGCCCTGGCAGGATTGTGGAAAGCCTTATAAATCATGGGATAATGGGGCAAAACGGGGCATAGTCTGGTAATCAGAGCATTTGGGGACTACGGTAATACTACGAATGAGAAAATGAAAAATACGAAATGTGGATAATCGTTAAAATGTTAGGAACAATCGTTAAAGGGTTTGGATAATCGTTGAGAGTAGCGTTGTTTGAAAAAAGGAGAGATGCTGAAGTGGGAAAAAAAAGAAAACAATACATGGTCAGTGTGCCTTGTGTAGGCAGAATAAGGAACTTCAACTTAGCCATATTGTTCCGCATTTTGTAGGACGAAGAATGATAAAAACAGCACCTGGTGATATCCGGGTAACAAATGAACCCAATATAGTAGCACAGGATATAGAAAAACATTATATGTTGTGTCATGACTGCGAGGAATTATTTAGTGCAAAGGAGCGATGGTTTGCAAGCAATATTTTTAATCCGTGGCAAGATCACAAGCAACGAGAATTCAGCTATGATGAGAGTTTAACCTATTTTATAGTTTCGTTAAGTTGGAGAAGTTTATATTTAGATCTGGAAGAGTATTCTTGTGATTCAACTTTTGATAAGGAAATATTACTGACAATGTTAAGGGCTGAGAGCATTATGAGAGATTACCTTTTGGGTAAGAGACAGGATGTTTCAGATATTCAGAATCATATATTTTTTTTTGATAGAATTGAAAGTGCAAGTAATTATGATTTTGAAAAAAATCCAAGTGTGGCTATGCATAGGAGTATTACTTCGTATTCTGCATATAACGGGGATACTTCATTCACAATATCTAATCTGCTGGGGATTATGATTGTAACATTTTATTCAATGACAGAACAGGAAGAATGGACAAATACGCAGATTTTGAACGGTAGCGGAACAATTGCTGCTAAGAATCAAGAAATTAAAAGTGTGGTAGGGCAAGAGATACAACATTGGATGAATGAAGCAGAAAATGCAAAGAATAATCTTTCTGAGAAACAGAAAAATAAAATTATTGAAAAAAATGAAAAATCTCGGTGACGGGATAAAAAGATTATGCAATATTTCAGGATTTTTTTGATGATGAAAATTTGAAAAGAAATAATGGGAAAAACAGAGAGTAAGCAGAAATATTTGATAATGCTACTCATGTGGATAAGGATGTTTGAATGTTAAAGGTGAACATTGATAAGTAGATATAGTGTAGCAGATAAAGGACTTTTTCAGTGACTATCGATAAAAGGTATATAAAGTCATTGGGGAAGTCCTTTTTGATGATTGAAAATAGTTAAGTGGGAATTGGTCTACTCGGCTTGGTTGACACTAAGGAATGAATGATAAGGAATTGAACCATAGAAGGATTCAGTTCTGTGATTTTGTATAGCAATAAGAATTCACGAAATTACAAAAACAATAGGATGTAGGTTTGTCAAACATATGTTACACAGATGCCAGATAATCCTTTAGTACCTGATTTGGAGATTTCCATCCTAATGGACGCATAGGAAAGTTGTTATAATCCCTGCGATTATACACACTTTCAACTGTTTGGCAAAGTCCTCAAAAGAATAAAAAGTATGAGTTGCATAAAAATGCTCATTATCCTTTCGGTGGCTTCTTTCAACTTTCCCGTTATGTCGTGGTGTAAAAGGTCGTATAACTTTATAGCGAATCCCATGCTGCTTCCAGATGCACCTGAAATAGTGTGGGTTTGTCACGGTGAGTGGTAAAACGATTTGTAAATTCTGCTCCATTATCAGTTTGGATACATTGAATGGGTAACGGAAAGGCTTTCACCAGATGCTCTATAAACATAGCAGAAGAATACGTGTTGTGTTCTTCAAAAAGCCTCTACGAAACGCCATCTGGAATACTCGTCAATGGCAGTATACTGAAAGAATTGTTTGCCGATGACCTTGGGGTTTTTGAGGCATGCAGAAGGAACAAATTTTACATCAACCTGTATGCGTTGTCCCGGATAATCCATCTGTTCGTAAGGCTTTGGAATATATTTAGGATTTGGCGGATGAACTGCCATAATAATTCCCTGCTTACGGAGAAATCTGTATAGTCCAGGGATGGAACGGGAGTAACCACGCTGCTTGAGTTTAACCCAAAAGACAACAAGACCGGCATTGGGATTGCGTCTGTGCATATCAAAGATCAGCTTGATCTCTTCAGGGGTATGTTGGTTTGGATGATGATGGGGTCTGCGAGAGCGGTCACGAAGGGACTCAATAGAACCGTCATAACGTCGTTTCCAACGATAAATGTATTGACGGTTGGTTTTATATTTGATAGCAGCCTTGGTGACACCAAACCTTTCAGCGTATTTGATTAAGGATAGACGATACCGCATATCTTGTGTTATAGTAGCCATAGCAGAGAACTCCTTTTTTGTTTTTTTGTTGGTGACTAAAATATAACACAAAAGAAGCATCTCTGCTTTTTTTATATTCAGTTGTAACACATGTATTGTAATCCTGCACTTCTCCAAAGCTATATGCTGAAATGATGGTTAACACGAGAAAATTACAATTAAAAGGGTATGAAGTATATAGATTTGGGGGCTATGAGTTTATGGACAGTCAGCAAATGAAACAAACGGTTCGTGATTTATTTGAGATGTTATTTAAAAAAGTATTCTATATAGAAATACGGAGAAAGAGGTAGAAAAATATACATTCGAGGAGTGATGAACAAATGGGAAATTATTATGATAAAAAAAGTACTGGTGGAAGAACAACCTCAAAGATAGAAAATCAAGATTCAGTAGCAGCTATTTATGCGCTTGAACAATTACATTCTACAGATATTTTTGGTTTTGGTACAAAGATTGTGGATTTTTGTATAAAGTGCGAAGGTGAAGAAGATATAGAGATTTTCAATAAGGAAAAGCATATTTTTATTCAGCTAAAAAGTTCTGTTATAGGGAAAAGCGATTTTGCAGATATTTTAGACCATTTTCTAACACTGAATAGTGATAACACTAGTACAGAGAATTTTTTTTTGTGCTAACTTCTTTGTTCCTATACGAATAAACGAAAAGAATTTTAAAGAATATTTGGACGATTATGTGAATGTTTTAGTAAATCTATACGAAACAGACGAGAAAAAAAAGCAAGTTAAGGATGATCTTATTTCGAATTTTGCTTTGTCAAAGTATGCAGATATTATTGATAAGGTTAGGGTAGAAGTAAGACCATTATTCAAGGATAGCAAAGATACAAAGGCAATATTCGGAAGGTATCTTAGGCTAAACTACATATTCAAAGACCCAGGAGACATAATTGTTGATAATTTGTATATCAACTTAACCAATAAGTTTGCTGAATTAAGAAGAAAAAAGAGGTGCTATTACAAGAGCGGAATTGGAAGCGGTTGTAAATAGTGCAATAAGTAAAGGAAGTATTTTTTTCTGGATTATCTTTATCCGTTGGTTATTCTAAAATAGAAAATGGTTATGTGGAAAATGAACAGAAAGTCAAAAAAAGAGATTTGATAATGGCAGGATTTAAAAAAGCCAAAAAAGATATAATGCGAGGATGGAGGAAAGCATATAGAAAGGAAATGATAATTAGTTGCATATTTAGTGCTAAAAGATGTCCTCAATGTGGACATCCAATGATGGCTAATATGATGGGGATATTTGGAATTGCATGTCCTGATTGTGGCTTTAATCCGTATGTGACAATGTTTATGTTTTGCGAGTGCGGGGCGTATGAGGTTGTCAAAGCTCAGCCAGAATTAGATGATGATAAGCAAATCCAATATTTAAAAGAATTCTTTGATGGTAGAGAAAGTGATGTGTGCAAAGTATGTGGGAAAAATTGATTGATGAATATGTGGAAAATCGTATCTTTTATGCACCAATCCCATATCCGTATGAGGAAATAGATAATATAGATGAGATATACAAAAATAGTATATATTAATTACTGATTTATTGGCATAGAGCACTTAGGGAGAAATCTGATATGATACCTCTAAAGTAGACAGGTTAAATAACCAAAATCTACTTTGGAGGTATTTTTATGGGTAGAAAACCCAAGTGTACAGTTGAAGAAAAATTGCTGCTGTTGAGGATTATCTGAATGGAATACGTTCTGTCTCTGAAATTATGACAGATTTATCTATAAAAAGTACACGAACCATAAGGGACTGGATATTGGCATATCAGAATGGGGGTATAGAAGCTCTTTGCCCTGTTACAGCTAACCACTCCTATTCCAAGGAATTTAAAATTGAAATGGTTCAAAAGTATATTGCCGGGGAAGGTTCGGTTACCGATTTATGCGCCAGATATGGAATTCCTGCACATGCAACACTACAAAAATGGATTTCGTTGTATAATGCCAATAGAGAACTTAGGGATTATGATCCTAAGAGGGAGATCTATATGGCAGAAGCACGAAGAAAAGCAACATTAACCGAACGTAAAGAAATCGTTGAATATTGTATTGCCCATAACCGTGATTATAAAGGAACAGCTTCTCTATATGATGTTTCTTATAGCCAAGTGTACTCATGGGTCAGAAAATATGATGCTGTTGGGGAAGATGGACTGTCCGATAAACGCGGGCACCACAAAACGGATGATGAAGTCGATGAGCTGGAACGGTTACGCCGGGAGAATAGGCGGCTAAAACGCCAGCTTGAAGAAAAAGACATGGTGGTGGAACTGTTAAAAAAAGTGAAGGAATTCGAAGGGATGTGAGGCTTGGAAAACTACGGTTTGAATCAAAATATCAGGCAATAAAATATTTTTACGAAAAAAAGCAATGGAGTATCAACTGGATGTGCAAACAGCTAGGAATATCGCACGCTGCTTACTATAAATGGCTGCACCGGACAATTCCAGAGCAAGAATCCGAGAACACAAAACTGGCAGAACTGATAAAGGAGTATGACGAGCGGTTTGGACATATCCTGGGATATAGGCGGATGACAAGCTGGATCAACCATTTCAATCACACCAGCTACAGCAAGAACAGGGTTCACAGAATCATGAAGAAGCTGGGAATCCACTCTGTTATTCGCAGAAAAAAGAAGAAATACCGTCCGTCCAAACCGGAGACGACAGCTGAAAATAAGCTGAAAAGGGATTTTAATGCCACAAAACCTAACGAGAAATGGGCTACTGATGTCACGGAATTCAAGATTCCTGAGACAGGAAAGAAGTTATACCTTAGCGCTATCTTTGATTTATATGACCGTTTTCCGGTTGCATACATTGTAAGTAAAAGAAATGACAACAAGCTCGTATTTGACACTTATGATAAAGCGCTTATTGAAAATCCGGATGCAAAACCGATTTTTCATAGCGACAGAGGATATCAGTATACCAGCAAGATGTTCCAGGCAAAGCTCCAGAATCAGGGTATGGAACAATCCATGTCCAGAGTGGGGCATTGCATAGATAACGGTCCTACGGAAGGGTTGTGGGGAATCATAAAATCGGAAATGTACTGTATGTACCAGATAACAGATGAACAGTCTCTTCGCTTAGCAATTGACAGATACATGAAGTTTTATGCCGAGGAAAGACCTCAGGATAGGTTTTGCTGTAAAACTCCGTCAGAAGTAAGGCAGGATGCATTATCGGCAAAGGAACCAATCCAATATCCCATTGCTGAAAATAAACGGATTATAGCATACAAATCAAAATGGTGTGCGTAACTTCAAACATGCTCACAGAGACACATTGTAAAGCTGGCCGTGGAATAAATGTTTCATAAACATAAATACCCGCCACATCAAATCAGACATGGCGGATACATTTAGAAATTCATTTTGAATATTTTGCTTGTCTACTTGACAAGGGGCAGATCAGCTATACGGCTTGAGTGCCTTTTTGGCTGGTAAAAGAAGAACTTGGATGCTATAATAAAATTTAATCATTTAATATTTATTTTTGAAAGGTAAAGCATTGTAAAACAGAGAATTCATCCCGTATTGATATTATAGACTATTGTTAGCATCCGGGCGAGTTCTGGGTGCTTTTTGATTGGAGGGATAAAAGGCTATGATTAACCTTGGTACATTAAAAAGAAATTACTGATTTGAGAAGTATATGGCCACATGAAGCTTTGAATTTTACTCCTTGGGTGGCAGAGAATGTTGAATTACTTGCAGATGCTGTTGGTCTTGATATTACGGTTGATGAGACAGAGTCCTCTGTTGGAGACTTTAATGTTGATATCTATGCATCTGAAACAGGAACAGATAGAAAGATTATCATTGAAAATCAATTAGAAGATACAGATCATGACCACCTTGGAAAATTAATTACTTATGCATCTGGCAAAGATGCAGATGTGGTTATATGGGTTGTGAAACACGCACGTGAAGAACATAAGGCAGCAGTTGAGTGGCTTAATAATCATACAGATGATAAGATTGGTTTTTTCTTATGTGAGATAAAGCTTTTCCAGATAGGTGATTCTGATATTGCTCCATCATTCACTGTAGTGGAAAGACCGAATGATTGGACAAAAAGAGATTAAGAAAAACTACGCTTACAAACCCAACGCAGCAACAGAGACTTGAATATTGGAATGCATTCAATGATTATGCCTTTCAGAATACTGAATTCGCAAAATCATTTAATAAGAGAAAACCTAATACAGACCATTGGATGGATTTCAGTATTGGCTCATCAGCTTGCCACATCAGTGTTACACAAATTCAGAAGAGAAATAAAGTTGGAGTTGAATTATACATAAATGATGATAAAGAACTCTTTAAAGGTCTTTATTCACATAAAGACGATGTGGAGTCTGCTATGGGCTTGGCACTTGATTGGAGAGAATTGCCGGAGAGGAAGGCAAGCCGTATTATCGTGGAAAAAGATGTGAAGTTTGATGATCAGAATGCCTGGCCACAGCAGTTTGAGTATATTATGGATGTCTGCATGAAGATGAAGAAGGCATTTAGGAAGTATTTGTAATAATCTGCAAAAATTACAGGGACTCTTATGAAGGAGGATTCAACTATGACAGACGAAAAGAATATATTATTGCCTTCTCCGATTATTGATGCAAAAGAAGATGACTCTATTAAGAAACTTTGCGAACGATATGAGAAGTTGATTACCCCAGGAATGCTGGCAAAAGCAGGGAAGAAAGTAGTCGAGGTTATTCCTAAACCTATAAAAAATGTGGGAAAGAAAGCTAAAGATGCAATTACGGAACAGGAATTGTATGCACAATGCATGAAGGTGGCTGTAGAGGGATTTGAAATTCTTGAAAAACAGGCTGCCAAATTAACTGTTAGTGAAAACACAATAGTAAAGAAAATTAATGAGGTGTCGAAGGATGTTGACATTACATCGATAGATGAAGTATGCCTTGCAAGAAGTTATGATATTTCAAAATTGGTTAACAAGTACAAAACGCAAGATTTAGGATTAGCTTTAGTAGAAGGTGGTGCTACAGGATATTTCGGATTTGCAGGATTGCCATTCAATTTGGTATTGAGTACTTTCTTATATTACAGAGCGGTACAGTCAGTTGCAATGTATTATGGATATGATATAAAAAATGACCCTGCAGAGTTAGTAATAGCAAGTGATGTATTTATGCATGCATTAAGCCCAAATAGTCAAGGTACGAATGAGGTTACTGGGATTATCGGAAAAATCATGATTATGACGGAGATAACAGCAGTAAAACAATTAAGTAAGAAAACTTGGGAAGAGATGGCTAAACACGGAGGAGTAGCATTACTTATTTGTCAGATGCGTGCATTAGCTAATAAAGCAGCACAAAAAGCACTTGAAAAGGCAGGACAAAAAGGACTTGAAGAGAGTTTATTTAAAGGTGTATTTGAGCAGATTGGAAAGAGTCTGTCAAACAGAAAGCTTTAGGGAAAGCGGTACCTGTAGCTGGCGCAGTGATTGGAGCAATGTTCGATACTGCGCAAATGAATACAGTTTTGAAATATGCAGATGTATTCTATAATAAGAGATATTTACTTGAAAAAAGAAGTTCGAATTAATACATTGCGTTGGAGTATCAAGCCCCATTGAATCTGTAGTAATTGATGTTCTAGAAAAAGATATTGTTTCTGTTGAAGATGGTGAGAGTGAATTGCAGGTAGAATAATCGTTAAGGGGGAATACTATGGTTTTTTTTAACAAATTTATTTAAGAGTGCATTTGATATTTGGCTTGAGAATGCATCGTATGAAGAACTTGCAGATGACCATGAAAAACGAAGACAAGCATGGCTAAAAAGAAAGTGCCGGAGACAAAACACCAGAGCTGCGAAGAATTGATAGCGAAATGGTAAGACGCTCTAATGAAAAATATGAGAGAACATCCTAATGCGAAGCCTGTGCATAGAGAACTTGGTCGATACTTGCCTAATGACGATTAATATGTTTAGAAGGGTGTGTATCTGCACATTCTTTCGTTAAATAATGCACACCCCCGTCAGTAGTCTGAACCCCCTTAACTGACTACGATTTGACTACTACACGTTGCATTGAATTGCACCATTTTGAAGTATTTTGCAAAAAGTGTAGTTATAAACAAGAAAAATACGATGCCCGGAAAAGCCGATAAAATCTTGCAAAACTCGGCATTACAGAGCATTTCAGAACAGGAGAAATTTATGATTAGAGTTTTATTCATCTGCCACGGCAACATCTGCCGTTCCCCCATGGCAGAATTCATATTAAAAGATATAGTAACAAAACGTGGTATTGCTGATCAGTTTGAGATCGCATCGGCAGCCACCAGCACAGAAGAGATTTGGAATGGTGTAGGGAATCCGGTGTATCCGCCGGCAAGAGGAGAACTTGCCAGACATGGGATAAGCTGCAAAGGTAAAAGAGCCGTGCAGCTTACAGCCTCAGATTATGATCATTACGATTATCTGATCGGTATGGATTCTGTGAATATGAGGAATATTGAACGAATGACCGGACACAGACGTGGGGATAAGATCTATAAGATGCTGGAGTTTGCCGGGCGGGATGCGGATGTTAGGGATCCGTGGTACAGTGGAAATTTTCGGGAGACTTATGAAGATGTTGTAGAAGGCTGTCAGGCGTTTCTTGACTGGTTGACAATTAACAAGAAATTAAGTAATTGATTAACCCAAATTTCACTTGATTTTCGAATAATTAAGTTGGATGCGAACTTTCTTTTTGCTAAAGAACATGTTAAGATATATATAATAGCAAGTTCCTGTGGGAACAGAACATGTAAAAATTAGGTAAGTATTCATTGTTGGGAGAAGATATTATTATGGCATTTGAATCATGGAGAGAGATTAACAGAATAAGGAAAAATCACCGCGACGCCATATATTTTTACGCGAATCTGCAAGATCGGTTTTACACGATTGAGGAAAATGATATTCTGCCTGATGAGTTGAATCCGGATGATAAAAATTTACTAAAAGCATTTTGCAACTGTACATGTATAGAAGAAACAGAGAAGAATAAAATGTGCAATTTGTATAGACAGATTGAGCAGGGAACAAAAGAGCCGATCAAGATGGATGATTTGGAGACATGGGTGCATCTTGAGACCAGATTCGGGAAGAAAGTTCTGATGGCAGTCCTTTGTTATCTTGAGAAAGATGAAAAAGGATTGATTCGGGAGTATGTGGGCATGATACGGATCATGCGCAAACAGGAATTAGAGAATCGGGAGATTGTGACATCGTTTAGCAATGATAAGAATCCGGCATTCTTTCTCAAGAAGATTGCGCGTTTTCAGGCAGAGCATCCGGAGCGGGAGTATGCATATATTCAGTTTGATGTCCGTAGATTTAAGTATATCAATGAGAAGTATGGCAGTGATACAGGAGATGATATTCTTCGGTATATATATGACACGCTGGATGTGATGTGTGATAAGGAACATCTGCATTGTAGATTGTCAGCGGATGTATTCCAGATCGTGACCTATTATAATTCCAGAGAAGAAATCATGGAATTTATTGATAAACTTGATGAAAAAATTCGGAGATATGGTGATATCAAGTTAAGCATTACATATGGAGTGAATATCGTACCGGGCAGCTCAACGGCATATCGCAAGCATGGAGATGAAGCAGGACTTGCCCGTGCAGAGGGTAAGCGGACGATTTTGAATAAGGTTGTATTCTATGAGGATACGCTGATGAATCATGTGAAACAGACGGGAGCGATCGAGGAAGTTGAGGAGGAGGCTCTGAGACGGGGAAGAATTTCAGGTTTATCTTCAGCCGAAGTACCAGTATGACAGAAGCCGTGCGAAGATCGTCGGAGCAGAGGCGCTTGTGCGCTGGATTGATGCAAATGGAAAATGCAAGTCGCCGATGGAATTTATTCCGGTATTTGAGGCAAATGGATTTATATACAAATTAGACTGTTTCATGTGGGAGATGGTATGTAAAGTTATCAGAAGATGGCTGGATACCGGAAGGCAACCACTTCCAATCTCGGTAAATGTGTCGAGAACCTATCTTCAGAAAGAAGATGTTGCAGGATATATCAAGAATCTGATCACGACAAATATCAGATTCCGATGGAGCTGTTCCAGTTAGAGATCACAGAGACAACGGAGAATGCAGAATCATTGTCTTATATCAATAGTTTGAAACAGGCGGGATTTACATTGTTAATGGATGATTTCGGATCGGGTTATTCTTCCCTTTGTATGTTGAAGAATACACCATTTGACGTATTGAAGATGGATCGGCAGTTTTTGGATGAATGTTTGGACAGTAAACAGGGTAAGACGATCATTTCTCATGTGATATCCATGTCAAATGATTTGGGCTTAAGTATTATAGCAGAAGGCGTAGAGAATCGAGGAACGGCAGATTTCCTTTATGATAATGGATGTAGTGTATCTCAGGGATTTTATTTTTCCAAGCCTGTTCCGATTCCGGAGTTTGCGCATATGTTGGATGAACAGCAGACAGAGTAGCAGAGGTAGATATAAGGAACGGGAGGACAAAGTACTGTTGGAACTTTTGGATGGAAGACCGGAGAATACGGAAGGAAGACTGGAGAAGGAGATTCGGGTATATGATTTCCTTGACCATCTTGGAATAGAATATAAGAGAGTCGACCATGAACCGGCATTTACGATGGAAGTATGTGAGGAGATTGATAAGATGTTGCAGGCGACAATCTGTAAGAAATCTTTTCCTGTGCAATCGTCAGAAGACACAGTTTTTATCTGTTGATGATGCCGGGGAGACAAGCCGTTTAAAACGAAGGAGATCACTTCACAGATCGGGAGCGCAAGACTGTCATTTGCATCGGCTGAGGACATGGAGAAATATCTGGATATCGAACCGGGGGCTGTCAGTGTCATGGGACTGATGAATGATACGGAGCATCATGTACGGCTGCTGGTGGATGAAGACATATTAAAAGGCGAGTATCTTGGCTGCCACCCATGTGTGAATACATCCAGTCTGCGGATGCGCACGGCAGATGTATTCGGATTGTATCTGGATGCGGTCGAACACGATATGACAAAAGTCGTCCTGACAGGTGAAGCATAGAGCAAAGAAAAAACCAGGCCATAAGTCATATACATTCAGGGAAATGTTGTTGACCATGTGTTTGGTTTTTGCTATGTTTAGACGAGAGATTTGAAAGGAAATAAAATATGAAAGAAAATATAAAGGGACGGCCGGGAAATAGAAAACCGGATGGCAGAAAAGTCCAGTCCCCAAATAAGAAACCCAACCCCGTGGCATACGAATATACAGACGAAGAATACCGGAGATTACTTGTAAAGAAGCAGACAGAGATGGAAAAGCTGCTTTCAGGATTTGCACCGGTCGATCCAATCGTGGGAATGGAAAATCCGTATTACTACAGGAACAAGGTTTGTGCGGAATTCAGAAAGCTGAAGAACGGTACGATCATCTCCGGCCGATATCAGGAGGGTACTCATAATGTCATAGAGACAAAAGGCTGCAAGATCGAAGATCAGCGGGCGGATGCGATCATTCAGGATATCACAGGGCTGTTTCGGTCATTTAAAATGATGATCTATAATGAAGACAGCGGATATGGACTGATCCGTCATGTGCTGATCCGGACAGCACATCAGACCGGACAGATCATGGTGATCATTGTGACGGCATCCCCGGTATTTCCGTCGAAGAAGAATTTTGCAAATGCACTTTTGAAGCTTCATCCGGAGATCACAACGATCGTTCAGAATATAAATACAAAGGATACGAATATGGTGTTAGGTGACCGAAATCAGGTCATCTATGGCAAAGCTATATAGAAGATGTTCTCTGTGGCAAACGGTTTCGTCTGTCGCCGGGAAGCTTTTACCAGATCAATTCTGTTCAGACGGAGAAATTATATAACAAGGCGATCAAATATGCGGATCTGAAAAAGAAAGAGACGGTGATAGATGCATACTGCGGAATCGGAACGATCGGTATCGTTGCAAGCGACCGGGCAAAACGAGTGATCGGTGTGGAACTGAATGCAGAAGCAATCCGTGATGCGAAGATTAACAGCCGGATGAACAAGATAGAAAATATCGAGTTCTATGCAAATGATGCAGGCAGGTTTATGGTAGAACTGGCAGACGTAGATGAGCATATTGATGTTGTGTTTATGGATCCGCCTCGTTCAGGAAGCACAGAAGAATTTCTTTCTTCTGTTGTGACTCTGTCTCCGCGTAAGGTAGTTTATATTTCCTGTGGACCGGATACCCTTGCGAGGGATCTGAAGTATCTGACCACACATGGCTATCAGGTGTTGAAAATCACACCATTTGATCTCTTCCCATTTACTGAGCATACAGAGGTTGTTACGCTATTGACGAGAGACAGAGTTATTTTTTTTAAGTAGGAGAGGAACGTTATTAAAGATGAAAGAAAAGATAAAATTATTATCCGGTGCACAACTGAAATATATAGCATTTGCTTCAATGTTGATCGATCATGTTAATAAAACATTTTTCATATATTTTAACAGTAAGGCTTTAATAGTTATGAGTGAACTGTTTGATATATTTAGGCAGGATCGCATTTCCTATCTTTATTTCCCTGTTGGTGGAGGGATATTTTAAAACGAGAAATCGATGGAGATATTTGGGAACACTCCTGGTATTTGGAATTATATCAGAGGTTCCGTTTGATATGTGTACATCTAATGTATTTTTTGAACCAAACTGGAATAATATCATGTTTACGCTTGCGCTAGTGTTGGCGATGATCTGGATTATTGATGCCCTGAAAAAAAAGATGCAGACGCTGCCCAAGTTCTTGTGGTATCTTGTATCTTTTATAATTGTAGCAGTAACTTGTCTGATAGCCATGAATCTGAGCCTGGATTATGATTCCCATGCGGTGTTGATCGGTTATTTTCTGTATCTTTTTCATGACAGACCGATTATTGCTATTCCGTTTAATTTTTGCATCGATGTATAAGGAACCATGGGCACTTCTGGGTTTTGGCCTGATGCTTACTTATAATGGAAAGCGTGGAAAGCAGAATAAGCTTGTGAACTATTTTTGTTTTATCCGGTGCATCTTCTGATATTGGGAATTCTGAGAATGTGTCTTGGAATTTGACAGCAACCGGCTGATAATCATTGAATTTTATGCCCCAATGTAGTATAATCATCGTGCTATTTTTGGGGCTTTTTTGCGCCATTATACAGGTAAAGAACAAGAATACAGAGAAAAAATTACCTTGTGGCATCAACTTTGAACGGCCATCTGACATAACGTAATATGGCTGAATGGTATGAGTTGTATGACCTTATAAATCAAGGTTTTAAGGAGGAATTATAACCATGAAGCTCGGCATAGTTGGACTTCCCAATGTTGGAAAAAAGTACATTATTTAACTCTCTTACAAAAGCAGGTGCAGAATCAGCAAACTATCCATTCTGTACCATCGACCCAAATGTAGGTGTCGTTGCAGTACCGGATGAGAGGTTAGACAAGCTGACAGAGATGTATCACTCAGCAAAGACCACTCCTGCAGTTATTGAATTCGTAGATATCGCAGGACTCGTAAAGGGCGCATCCAAAGGCGAAGGTCTGGGAAACCAGTTCCTTGCAAATATCAGAGAGGTAGATGCGATCGTTCATGTTGTCAGATGCTTTGAAGATACAAATGTTATTCATGTAGATGGTTCGGTTGATCCGATCCGTGATATTGAAACAATCAATCTGAGCTGATCTTTTCCGATATCGAAGTTCTGGATCGTAGAATAGCAAAGACGATACGAGGTGCAAGAAATGATAAGATGCTTGCAAAGGAGCTGGATTTCCAGCAGCGTATCAAAGCGCATTTGGAGGAAGGCAAGCTTGCAAAGACTCTTGAAGTAACAGATGAGGACGAACAGGGTTGATCGAGGAATACAACCTTCTTACATGGAAACCGGTTATTTTCGCAGCAAATGTAAGCGAAGACGATGTAGCAGATGATGGAGCATCAAATGAGCATGTTCAGAAAGTAAAAGAATATGCAAAAAGAATTTGATTCAGAAGTATTTGTTGTCTGTGCACAGATCGAGCAGGAGCTGGCAGAACTGGATGACGAAGAAAAAGAAAATGTTTTTGGAAGATCTTGGAGTAAAAGAATCCGGTCTTGATAAACTGATAAAGGCAAGCTATTCACTGCTTGACTGATCAGTTATCTGACAGCCGGTGAGACAGAATCCAGAGCATGGACGATCAAGAAGGGAACAAAAGCGCCGGGAGCAGCCGGCAAGATCCATTCTGATTTTGAGCGTGGATTCATCAAGGCAGAGGTTGTAAGCTATAAAGATCTTATGGAATGTGGCAATATGGTAGCTGCCAAAGAAAAAGGTCTGGTAAGACAGGAAGGTAAAGAATATGTGGTAGAGGACGGAGATGTCATCCTCTTTAAGTTCAACGTATAAAATAGCTTCCTTTTTAGGAGATAACAAGAAAATGGAAACAATTTCAGAATATTTTAACAGTATTATCTTTCCGCATTTGGGAATCTTCCTGAAGCATCTAGGTGATCATATATCCATTGGCAGCTTTGAGATCCGGTTTTACGGTATCATCATTATGTGTGGATTTATCCTTGCCTACTTCCTTGTGACAAATGAAGCGAAACGAACAGGACAGGATCCGGAAATGTATCTGGACTTTATCCTGATCCTGATCATTCCGGTAATCTTAGGCGCAAGAATTTATTATATATTGTTCCGGCTGGATCAGTATATAGTGGCGGGAAATGTAAAAGAAACCATCCTTGGCATGTTAAATATCAGAGGTGGCGGACTTGCAATCTATGGTGGTGTAATTGCTGGTATTATTACCGGATGCATCTTTGCGAAGAAGAGGAAGGTAAATGTGCTTCGGCTTTGCCGACACAGCAGCGTTTGGTCTGCTGATCGGACAGATCCTTGGACGCTGGGGCAATTTCTTCAACAGGGAGGCGTTTGGTGCGTATACAGATTCTGTATTTGCGATGGGAATCCCTCTTGATTATTACAGACATGAAGGAACACTAAACAGTCTGATCAAGCAGTGGAGTGATCTCAGATACCATGCTTGCAAATACACAGACACTTCATGGTGTGGAATGTATAACAGTACATCCTACGTTCCTGTATGAGTCACTCTGGAATCTGATGTTGCTGATTTTTCTTCTTATATATAGAAAGCATCAGAAGTTTACAGGTGAATTCGCATTTATCTATGTAGCAGGCTATGGACTTGGGAGATGTATCATTGAAGGACTTCGTACAGATTCCTTAATGATCGGCAATTCCGGTATCCGTGTATCACAGCTCCTTGGATTTGCATGCTTTTTAGTTGGTGCAGTTGTGCTCATCGTTGGCTATGTTCGCAGAGCAAAAGGGCAGTTGCAGACCATTGAAAATGAGTCTGTTCAGGCACCTTCAGAGGATGAAAACAACTAGGCTCAACGCGGTAATTCATTGCGTGAAAAAAAATATTTAAAAAAGTTGAAAAAAGTTGTTGACAGAAACAACGTCTTATGATAACATATCCATTGTTGTGAGGAAAAACAAATCACAACAATGGAAAATGCGCGAGTGGCTCAGCGGTGGAGCACCTCCTTGCCAAGGAGGGGGCCGCGGGTTCGATCCCCGTCTCGCGCTCTTATTATTTTATAGGAAGTCTTATTTAAGACTTCCTATTTTTATGTAGCAAAGGTTTTGAAACCAACCATATGAGCCACTGCCATTTATCAGAAAAACAGTAGTATAGACGACTGACTTTCGATGATCCGATGCTGGAACGCCTGGCACAACGAATTTATCGTGCCCGGCGTTCCATGCAGATCGGATCGGAATCGAAAGGAGGAGAGTCATGCGTGTTTTACGATAAATGGCAGTGGCTCATTTGGGCTCAAAGTCTTAATCATCTTAAGAATCCTAAAGAAGATTTAATAATTGTTTTATTGTAGTTTTCTCCGGAATATGATATTTTTCCATCATATAAAGCATTCCCAAAGATATAGATAGAAGAAAAGTAAGTAAAAATTACGCAAAAAATGAAAAAATGAGGTAATTATTTGTAAAATTTGCGGATTGAATAAAAAGAAAGGAATGCTATAATGAAACCGATTTAATCTTATTCTGAAATTACCGGTTTATGAATAAGATAACAGGATTGCATTAAGTATTTGGTTAGTGGTTGCCGAATCACGGCAGAATGGAGTTTTAGATGAAAGACAAATTGAAGAAATTGTGTAGTACAGCTATATTCCAGTGTGTTGCGATTGCAATTGTGCTGGATATTATTTTGGAGATATTGGGAAGACACTCATTTATCAATACGATGAAATATATTGTGAATGAACCCTTGGTGTTCCTGTATAACTGTTCCATTATCTTCTTTACTCTGACATTGGCACTGCTGATGCGTAAGAGAGTGTTTGGTTATGGTATTATTTCATTTGCATGGCTGCTTTGTGGTGTAACGAACTGTATTGTTTTAGGCTTTCGTATCACTCCGTTTTCAGCGATCGATATGCTGATGGCGAGAAATACGATCACCATCATTGATAAGTATTTCTCAGTATGGCAGGTTGTATTCATCGGTGTAGCGTTATTTATTGCACTGGCAGCGGTTATCATATTGTTCTTAAAGTCCCCGACAATCCAGGGAAATATTTACAGGATCCGTACAACGGTTCTGATCGTTGCATCTTTCTGTATGGTTATGCTATTTACAAAGATTGCATTAAATGCACAGGCAATCTCGGATAACTTTGCAAATCTGGCAACAGCATACGATAAATATGGTTTTGTATATTGCTTTTCAAACTGTGTAGTGGATGTCGGAATCAGTGAGCCGTCAGATTACAGTGAAGAAAAGATGCTTGAGATCAAGGATGAACTGGATACGGTGAAAGCTTCGGGAGCAAAATTTGCAAAGAGAAAGCCAAACGTAATTGTAGTTCAGTTGGAATCCTTCATGGATCCATCACATGTAAAAGAATTATCTTTTAATATGAATCCGATTCCGAATTTCACAAAATTAAAAGAAGAATGTTCGTCAGGTTTCCTTACGATGCCTGCAATCGGAGCGGGAACGGCAAATTCAGAATTTGAGGTGCTTTCCGGATTTGATGTGGCATACTTCGGTGCCGGTGAATATCCATATAAGACGGTACTTGGAAGTACAACCTGTGAGACGATGGCGACACAGTTTAAAAAGCTTGGTTATTCTACTCATGCGATGCATAACCATGACGGTACATTCTATGACCGTTATATCGTATACAAGAATCTTGGCTTTGATACATTTACCCCTATGGAATACATGTATGACGTAGAGCATACCCAGAAAAACTGGGAAAAGGATAATGTACTGACCGGAGAGATCATGAAGACCCTGAAATCCACAGAGGACAAGGATTTTTATCTTCACGGTCAGCGTTCAGGGACATGGAAGATATCCGAGTGAATTAGATTATGAGAATTATTCTATCCGGTAAAAGTAACAGGTACGGGAAGTGAAGAACTGGACAATGAATGGACATATTATTGCAAAATCAGCTTCATGAGATGGATGAATTTATCAAGGATTTAATTGAAGAACTAAAGAATTATGATGAAGATGTAGTACTGGTAATGTATGGTGATCATTTACCGGGATTTGAACTGACAAATGATGATGTAGAGAATGGAAATCTGTACCAGACGGAATATTTCATATGGAGCAATATGAAGCATTTCATTGATAAAGATGAAGACATTCCGGCTTATGATCTGAGTACGAAGCTGTTTGATGTGATCGGACTTGAAAAGAGTGCCATGCAGAAGGTGCATACACTTTACAGCGAAGATGATCCTGAATACAGCGATGTAATGTGGAATGTAGAATATGATATGTTATACGGTAAGCGATATATGTATCCGGATGGCTGGCCATATGAGCCTACCGATATGCAGTATGGTGTAGAACCAATCTATATTACGGATATAAAAGAAGGCGATTATCAGAAATTGTCCGATGACCCGGAGAAAGCACCGGAGCAGCTCCATGGATATTATATCAAGGGTGAGAATTTCAATGAATGCAGTTTTGTTTGGATCAACAACGGATTCAAGAAGGAAACAATCTATATAGACCGGAATACTCTGTTTATTCCTGATATCACGTTTGATGATGGTGAGGAAGTCTATGTTGCTCAGGTTGGTGATGACAGCATTGATATCGGAAAGTCGGAAGCGTTTATTTATCAGGCTCCGGTAGCAGAAAATTAAAGATAACTGATAATTCCTCATAAAAAAGAAATTTTTTGGTAATAAATAATCTTGACATTAAATAGGTTATTTGATAGCATAGCATCATATATTTTGGATATAACAGGAGCGTTCGTTTGAATGCTCCTGTTATATCAACTTACAAATAAAAAAAAGAAAAGTGAGAGAAAAAAATGGGTAAGATCATAGGCGAAGGAATTACATTTGATGACGTATTATTAGTACCTGCATATTCTGAGGTGCTTCCAAATGACGTGGATTTAACAACTAACTTAACAAAGAAAATACAGCTTCAGATTCCTCTTATGAGTGCCGGTATGGATACCGTAACAGAGCACAGAATGGCTATCGCTATGGCTCGTCAGGGTGGTATCGGTGTTATTCACAAAAAATATGTCAATCGAGGAGCAGGCAGAGGAAGTAGATAAGGTTAAGCGTTCTGAGAATGGTGTAATTTCTGACCCATTTTATTTATCTCCTGAGCATACACTTGCCGATGCAAATGCACTTATGGCAAAAGTTCAGAATTTCAGGTGTGCCTATCACAGAGGATGGCAAATTAGTCGGTATCATTACAAACCGTGACCTGATGTTTGAAGAAGATTATTCCAAGAAGATCAGCGAGTCAATGACTTCAGAAGGTCTGATCACAGCAAAGGAAGGCATTACATTACCGGAAGCAAAGAAGATTCTTGCAAAGGCTCGCAAAGAAAAGCTTCCGATCGTTGACGATGATTTCAGATTAAAAGGACTTATCACAATTAAGGATATTGAAAAGACGATCAAATATCCACATTCTGCTAAGGATCCACAGGGAAGACTTCTCTGTGCAGCAGCCGTTGGATGTACAGCAAATATTCTGGATCGTGTCGCTGAACTTGTATCAGCAAAGGTTGATGCTATTGTTATTGATACAGCACATGGACATTCAGCAAATGTACTTCGTACTTTCAAGATGGTAAAGGAGAAGTATCCGGATCTTCAGGTTATCGCCGGTAACGTAGCTACTAAGGCCGGTACACAGGCAATGATCGATATGGGCGTAGATGCAGTTAAGATCGGTATCGGACCTGGATCTATCTGTACAACCCGTGTTGTTGCAGGTATCGGTGTACCACAGATCACAGCTATTATGGAAGCATATGATGCAGCTATGAATGCAGGTATTCCTGTTATCGCTGATGGTGGTATCAAGTACTCAGGAGATATCACAAAGGCAATTGCAGCAGGTGCAAATGTATGTATGATGGGTAGCTTATTTGCAGGTACAGATGAAGCTCCTGGTGACTTCGAATTATATCAGGGACGTAAGTACAAAGGTATACAGAGGTATGGGTTCTATCGCAGCTATGGAGAATGGAAGCAAGGACAGATACTTCCAGGAGAATGCAAAGAAGCTTGTTCCGGAAGGTGTAGAAGGACGTGTTGCATACAAGGGTTCTGTTGAAGATACTGTATTCCAGTTGATCGGTGGTCTTCGTTCCGGTATGGGTTATTGTGGAGCTCACAACATTCCTGAATTACATGAGAAAGCAGAGTTTGTTAAGATCTCAGCAGCATCATTAAAAGAGAGTCATCCACATGATATTCATATCACAAAGGAAGCTCCAAACTACAGCGTAGAGTAATAAAAGTATTTAATAGAAATATAAGTTAGAATATAGCCGGTGAGAATATGCAGATAACATATATCACTGGCTATATTTGAGTACTGAGTTTGGCGACTGCTGTGATGACATAAAAGTATAAGAAGTCTGTGTCTGCGATTATCATGATGACATATGTTTTAATAACTGGAAGGAGAATTAAGATGCTCTATCTGGCACCTTTAGAGGGGATAACCGGATATATATACAGAAATGCATACCAGAAATATTTTGGAGGAATCGATCGGTATTTTACGCCTTTTATAGCTCCTGCAAAGGGGAAACCGTTCAGACATCGTGAGCTGGCGGATGTTCGCCCTGAACATAATACGGGCATAATGGTGATCCCACAGATTCTGACGAATCATTCAGAGGGCTTTATAAAAGCGGCAAAAAGCTTTAGCTGATATGGGATATGATGAGATCAATATAAACATGGGTTGTCCTTCCGGTACGGTTGTTTCAAAAGGAAAAAGGTTCAGGAATGCTGGCAGATCCCATAAAGCTGGATCATTTCCTTGAGGAGATATTTTTGCAGCCGATATCTGCAAAATATCGGTAAAGACCAGACTGGGAATGGAATTTGCAGATGAATTCCCGGATATACTGGATGTATTAATGAAAATATCCATTTACCGAAGTGATCATTCATCCAAGAACCAGAGAAGATTATTATGGTGGCAGCGTAGATCTTGCTATGTTCGATCTGGCAGTAGAACGATACGGAGAGCAGACAGAAAGTGTCCTTTGCTATAATGGTGATATTACCGATGCAGCCGGCTATAAAAATATTCAGAAACGATATCCACAGGTTGATAAGATCATGATCGGACGTGGAATCATAGGAAATCCGTTTCTTCCACAGGAGATTGCAGAACAGAGGTGCTGCTATAACGCAGAAATCCTTCTGGCATTCCACGATGAACTGTTTGCCGGTTATATGGAAGCAGGGCTTGGGGCGAGAAATGTCATGTTTAAGATGAAAGAGTTGTGGTCGTTTATGGAATGTCTTTTTGAAGCTCCCGACCAGCAGAAGATATTAAAAAAGATCCGCAAAGCCAACGATCCGGATACCTACAACACCGAAGTCCGGAAGCTGTTACGGTGATGAAGAAAACAGAATAAAAATGAGAAAAAGATATTAGCATGAAGTATATCCTATAAGTTGAATACTAGAAAAAGGAAGCTGACAATAATATGTATTGCCAGCTTCCTTTTTTATAGGGGAAGTTTAGAACTCATTTCCGGGAAAATGGGGGATTCCGTCAAAACCTGCCTTCAGATCGTCGTCGGTAGGAATATAATCGCTCATCTCACCATCGTTATATTTGCCATAAGCAACCATATCGAAATATCCGGTTCCGGTCAGACCAAAGACGATCGTCTTTTCTTCCCCGGTTTCTTTACATTTCAGTGCCTCGTCGATAGCAACACGGATCGCGTGGCTGCTTTCAGGAGCAGGAAGAATACCTTCCACTCTTGCAAATTGGGTTGCTGCTTCAAATACTGCTGTCTGTTCAACACTTCTGGCTTCGATGATGCCATCATGATAGAGCTGGGATACAACAGGGCTCATACCGTGGTAACGAAGTCCGCCTGCGTGGTTGGCTGACGGAATAAATCCGCTGCCGAGCGTGTACATCTTTGCCAGTGGACATACCTTGCCGGTATCACAGAAATCATAGGCATAGACACCTCTTGTCAGACTTGGGCAGGATGCCGGTTCTACAGCGATGACCTGATACTTCTTCTCGCCACGGAGAACCTCGCCTGCAAATGGGGAGATAAGACCGCCGAGGTTTGAACCGCCGCCGGCACAGCCGATGATGATATCCGGTGTGATGTTATATTTGTCAAGTGCTGCTTTTGTTTCAAGACCGATAACAGTCTGGTGAAGTAATACCTGATTCAGTACACTTCCGAGTACATAGCGATAGCCTTCCTGCTTGGACTCTGCTTCAACAGCTTCTGAGATGGCACAGCCAAGGCTTCCGGTTGTTCCAGGATGCTCAGCAAGGATCTTACGGCCAACCTCTGTTGTGGTACTAGGAGATGGAGTTACGGTTGCACCGTAGGTACGCATAACTTCACGACGGAATGGCTTCTGTTCATAGGAAACCCTTAACCATATATACCTGACAGTCCAGACCAAAGTAGGAGCATGCCATAGAGAGGGCGGTTCCCCACTGACCGGCACCGGTCTCGGTTGTAACACCCTTTAAACCCTGCTGCTTAGCATAATAAGCCTGAGCGATAGCGGAGTTTAATTTGTGGCTGCCGCTTGTGTTGTTTCCTTCAAATTTGTAGTAGATCGTAGCTGGTGTCTGCAGTTTTTTTCCAGACAGTATGCGAACCAGTGGAGCAGGACGGTACATTTTATAGAAGTCCTGAATTTCCTGTGGAATCGGGATGTATGGAGTGGTGTCATCCAGCTCCTGCGCGATCAGTTCGTCACAGAATACAGGACGAAGATCATCGGCTGTCATTGGCTGAAGTGTTCCCGGATTTAACAGAGGTGCCGGCTTGTTCTTCATATCGGCACGTACGTTATACCACTCTTTTGGAATCTCGTTTTCACTTAAATAGATTTTGTAAGGAATGTTTGCATCTTTTTTCATAATCATAACCCTCCAATGCTTGATTCATTTGTATAAATAGTTTAAGTTATCCCGGTTATTTTTGATGGGATATATAAATATGTTCCGGGGAATTTTATAATGTCATGCATTTTGCAAAATCATCATCCTTGTGGGCAAAGAATTTTGCATGGATTTGTGATAGATGTTAAGACATAAAAAAACTGCCCCAGTATAAAAATGCTGGGACAGGAGATTGTTCATTAGAAACTGTTTCCTGCGGTGCCACCCGGCTTGACGTATCAGATACGCCCGCTCATTGTCTGCAAATACATACATTACAGATATCTCGTTCTTAACGGAGTATCATCTCCGGCTTACATACAGAATGCATATACAAGAATCGTACCACATCGTTCAGCTTGCCCTCGGGAGTCCATTCCATCATGGAAAACATACTGCCTTCCACCGGCGGCAGCTCTCTGGGATGTTTGTCACATCATGTACTTACTCTCCTTCAACGGTTTAAAGCAATACTAGCATAATTGTTTTTATGTGGCAAGTATTTTTTTATGAATGGGGGTGTATTTTTAAGAAAAGTTCGTTGACAAGCCATTTTCCCTGCTATATAATTGACACATTGAAAAGGCGAAGACGGAGAGAAGTAGCGCTTTTTATCGCTCCCAGAGAGCCGGCGGTGGTGAGAATCCGGCAGAATGAATAAGCGTGAATAACACTCTAACAGCTGCAAGCTGAACCCGTGAAGAAGACATTTGCAGAGATGACCGGAAAATGCGAGATGGTTGTTCTGCGAAATGGATCTCACAGTAGTAGGTGCGCCGCAATTGTGCGTGAAACAAGGAAAGGGACTGTCAGATAAGAGACAGTAAATCAGGTGGTACCGCGGATATGAATTATGTTCGTCCTGGATGCAGGGCAGGCATAGTTCTTTTTTTATGCAACCTGTGAAATATAAAAATCAGTCAAAGGAGATAATGCAGACAATGACCATTTCAAACATTTATCGTAACAGAACCTTAAATGAGATCAGCGAAGGCGACGTTGGCGCAGAGCTGAAGGTGGCAGGATGGATCGAGAACATCCGTGACCATGGTGGTGTATCCTTCATCGACCTGAGAGATATGTATGGTGTTCTTCAGGTAGTTATGAGAGACACTTCATTATTAGATGGACTTACAAAAAGAGGATTGTGTATCCATCTCAGGTGTGATCGAGCACAGAGATGAGGAGACATACAATCCAAAGATCCCGACAGGAACGATCGAACTGGAGGCACATTCCGTAGAAGTGCTTGGAAGAGTATACAAGCAGGTTCCGTTTGAGATCATGACATCCAAGGAGACAAGAGAAGATGTCCGACTCAAATACAGATATCTGGATCTTAGAAATAAAAAAGTAAAGGATAATATGATCTTCCGTTCACAGGTGATCAGCTTCCTTCGTCAGAAGATGACAGAGATGGGATTCTTAGAGATTCAGACACCGATTCTGTGTGCTTCATCACCGGAAGGGTGCAAGAGATTATATCGTTCCATCCAGAAAATTCAAGGGCAAGTTTTATGCACTTCCACAGGCACCACAGCAGTACAAGCAGCTTCTGATGGTTTCCGGATTTGATAAATATACTTCCAGATCGCACCATGTTTCCGTGATGAGGATGCAAGAGCCGACCGTTCACCGGGCGAATTCTATCAGCTTGACTTTGAGATGAGCTTTGCAACACAGGAAGATGTTTTCCGTGTAGGTGAGGAAGTTCTCTCAGAAACATTTGAAAAATTTGCACCGGAAGGCTCTGTTGTAACACAGGCTCCTTATCCGATCATCAGCTATAAGCAGGCAATGTTAGAATTCGGTACGGATAAGCCGGATCTTCGTAATCCGCTTCGTATCATCGATCTGACAGATTTCTTCCAGAGATGTACATTTAAGCCATTCCATGGCAAGACTGTACGTGCGATCAATGTACCGAAGAAACTGTCAAAGGGACAGCATGAGAAGCTCTTAAAGTATGCTCAGTCTATCGGTATGGGAGGTCTTGGATATCTGGAAGTTCTGGACGATATGACATACAAGGGACCGATCGATAAGTTCATTCCGGATGATATGAAGAGTGAGATCGCAGAGCTTGCAAATCTGAAAGCAGGTGATACTATCTTCTTCATTGCCGATGTAGAAGAACTGGCAGCTTCCTTTGCAGGACAGCTTCGTAATGAGATCGGTGCAAGACTTGATATGATCGAGAAAGAATGCATACAGATTCTGCTATATTAACGATTTCCCCTATGTACGAGTACGATAAGGAAACAAAGAAGATCATCTTTACACATAATCCGTTCTCCATGCCACAGGGTGGTCTGGACGCTTTAAATGAGAAGAATCCGTTAGATGTTCTGGCATACCAGTATGATATCGTATGTAATGGTATCGAGCTTTCATCCGGTGCTGTCAGAAATCACGATATGCAGATCATGGTAAAAGCATTTGAGATCGCAGGATACACAGAAGAAGATCTGAAGACAAAGTTTGGAGCACTTTACAATGCATTCCAGTTCGGTGCACCACCACATGCCGGTATGGCTCCTGGTGTTGACCGTATGATTATGCTCCTTCGTAATGAAGAAAAAATATTCGTGAGATCATTCCGTTCCCTATGAACGGAAATGCACAGATCTGATGTGTGGCGCTCCTGGTGAGGTTACAGAGCAGCAGCTCCGTGAGGTTCATATCAAGGTAAGACAGTAACAGAGGAAATCAGGTATTTATGTATAAGATGACCGGATAGAAGATTATTTTGATATACACCCAAGATTTTATGTTAGAAAGGTGCATAAGATATGCAGGGCTCGCATAATAACCAGAAAAAGATAGCAGTTATAAATGATTACTCAGGATTTGGACGCTGCTCCATAGCAGTAGCAATGCCGATCATTTCTGTAATGAAGGTTCAGTGCTGTCCGGTTCCGACATCGATTTTTTCCAATCATACGGGGTTTGACAGCTTCTATTATGAAGATTTTACAGATCATATGCAGAGGTATATCGATGAATGGAAGAAGCTGGATCTGCAGTTTTCCGGTGTCTGTACCGGATTCCTGGGTTCCAGTGAGCAGATCAGTATAGTGGAACGGTTCCTTACGGATTTTAAAAGACCGGAGACAAAGGTGATCGTGGATCCGGTAATGGGTGACTATGGCAAACCATATCCGACCTATACAGACGAACTGTGCCAGCAGATGAAAAAAGCTGGTGCGGTTTGCTGATATCCTTACTCCAAATACCACAGAGGCATGTGTTCTGACGGATACACCATATAAGGATGACTGGCATATGGATGAACTGAAAGCTATGGCGGAGAAGCTGGCAGCACAGTCAGAGAGCAGACAGGCAAAAGTTGTGATAACAGGAATCAGGCGGGGAAGCTTCCTTGCTAACTTCTGCTATGAAAATGGAAAAGTAACCGTTGTGAAGACGAAGAAGATTGGAGAGTCGCGCTCCGGTACCGGAGATGTCTTTTCGGCGATTCTTGCGGCGGATGCCGTAAATAATGTAGATTTTACAGAATCAGTTAAGAAGGCAAGTGTATTTATTAAAGAATGTATCAAACGTTCCGTTGAGATGGAGCTTCCATTGACCGATGGAGTGTGTTTTCGAGGAATGTCTGTACAAGCTTGCCAGATAACAGGAGGCGAATAGTATGGAGATATTATATAAAGTTCATAATAATCTGTATGTAAATCTGACAAATAAATGCCCATGTGCATGTACATTCTGTCTCAGACAGAACATGGATCATGTTGGTGAATCAAAGAGTCTGTGGTTAGAGCGGGAACCATCAGCAGAAGAAGTGATTGCTGAATTTGCAAAAAAAAATTCGATATGAGCCGGTTTAATGAGGTTGTGTTCTGTGGATTTGGAGAACCGACGGAAGCCTTCGAGGTGTTGAAGAAGGTTGCGGCATTTGTAAAGGGAGACTTTTATCATATGCCGATACGTTTGAATA